>Ga0214544_1004567_pt1 | contig 27714 bp, 13 predicted proteins | sample CNSS3metaG_FD_160074 | JGI IMG/M metagenome (GOLD analysis project Ga0214544, IMG submission 160074) | Root nodule microbial communities from cowpea collected in UCLA plant growth center, Los Angeles, California, USA - CNSS3 | ecosystem: Host-associated > Plants > Roots > Nodule | place: USA...
TTTTAATGTTAAGTCAAATACTATTATGAAACGTGCTTGAAATGTCAAATAAACTTAACAAAATTTGATTAAAAGGACTAAATTCACGTATTTCAAAAGATGAAGGACTAAATTGGTCCAAAGTTTCAAAATGAACTAATTCCAAAATTCACTGAAAATTAAGGGACCAAAAACATATTTAACCCAAAAAAATAAAACTCATGTATTTTTTCACGAATTCATCGCAAATAACAAAATGACTAACAAAATAAATTCTCTTAATCACATAGACGGTGACACACTATAAATACCTGACATTATTTATTCCCCTACCTCAATATGATAAAGAAAAGGTTAAAATATTTTTTTCCTCAATTTTTTTATTAAAATATTAAATAGTTTTCAAATTTTTATTAGCCTTAATTAGATCCATATCTATAAAAAATGTATAATAGTTATGTTCATTCCATATAATAGCATTAACTATGTGTCATATGTTAACTCATCATTTTCTTATTATTTTAATCTTTTTAATTTTTTTGTCATGTGTCACCTTTAGTATTGTGCTATGTGTCAAGTAGTATGAGATGATACATGTTAAGTTATTGATTGTTATTTTGATTCCATTCTAATCTCAATTTTTTTTTTAAATTTTTAATTTCATTTTCTCTAAATTGAGACTAAATCTATCTTTTATATAAATGTTATAATGATATTATTATTAGAAGTGATATTTCTATTACATAATTTTAACAATATTAAGTTTATTTAAATTTATATTTTACCTTAAATTTTATTTTAAAATTTTAAATATATAAATCAATAAATTTGTATTTCAAATATTTGTATAATATTATATATCAATAATTTCAATATAAATGTTAGATTTGGCTTAAAAATAACAATTTTATAAATTCCAATGTAAAATTTTAAAATAATTTTATAACAAGTTAAATTAAATATGTTTAAAATTTTAAAACAAAATCTAATTAAAATTTAATATAAAATATAAATTTAAATAAACTTAATATTGTTAAAATATTTAATAAAAATATAAATGTTAATAAAAATATAATTATAATATTTATATAAAAGTTAAATTTAATCTTAATTTGAAGGGATGAAATTGAAATATTCTAAAAAAATTTGGAACTGAAATAGATTCAAAATAATAAATATAAGAACCAAATTTAGATTGAGAAAATTTTTTGACAAGTGTCACCAAATAGGCTTGACACGTGACACAACGACACATAATGACACATGACAAAAAAAATTAAAATTAAAAACTTAATTAATTAATTAAAGTAATAAAAAAACGAGAAGCTAAATTAAAGAAATTATAAGCCACTCATTCAACTTAAATTTCCAAACATCAGTTTTATAAAATTATAACTTTTTTAAAAAATTTGAACTTGATAATGGTGATAAAATAATTATGGTTAAATTACCCTTTTGGTCCCTCTATTTGTCATGAAATTTCATTTTGGTCCTCACGTTTTTTGTTGTCTTAATTTGGTCCTCATTTTCTTAAAAATGACTCAATTTGGTCCTCACCGTTAACTTTGACCAGACGGTGTTAAAGTCAATACTATGTATCAATTTTTGGTTTTTTTGAATTTTTTTAATATTTTTTGAATTTTGTTTTTGAATTTTTTTATATTTTTTTTAATATTTCCATACACCACAAGGTCTCATTTATCTGCATCCATAATAATTTTAATTTTTAAAGGTACTCATAAATTTTATTTTATATTTTAGTATTGAAAAAGATACGTACTAGATATATATTACAGGTCACACATTGGTGCTTACTTCTTTTTTTCCTGAGCATCCATATACAAAGATTAAAAGGTTTGATAGATTATGAACTTATTCAATCAACAATAATCAACTTGTTCAATTAAGCTTTGGCTTGCAATGTTCTATGATTAACAGAATATAATTATATGAATTACCTATGTTTATAATGACATCATAATTATAGAAAAAAGACAAACAGAAGTAATAAAGTCCCAAACTACATGAAAAGAAATATCCATATATGAAAAGAAAGGTTAGAGGTAAACACAAGCCTCCTTCTTCTCCATCATGCCTCTCATGGAATATGAAGTACGTAGAACTGCACATTATATAAAATTTATTTGGCTGATTAAAGAAAAACAAAAAACAAAAAACATAGAACTACACTATCTTATCTTATTTTTGTGAGTGAAGAAATCCTTAGATTGTGCAGCAACTTGTGCAATATCCACCAGCCCAAGCACAACAGCCATAAGGACAACGCAACCCTCCTCTATATCCTCTTTGACCAGGATACCCACCACCGTAGATGCCACCGCCGATGCCTCGGATGCCACCAATGCCTGGGATGCCACCGCCGCTGAGCCATGGGATGCCACCGCCACCGATGGCTGGGATGCCACCGCCACCGATGGCTGGGATGCCACCGCCGCCGATGGCTGGTATGCCACCGCCGCCGATGCCTGGGATGACACCGCCGTTGAAGCCTGGGATGACACCGCCGTTGAAGCCTGGGATGCTACCGATAATACCTGGGATGAAACCCAAAATATCAAGGCCTGGGATGCTGCCAACAGTGCCTGTAGTGCCACCAAAACCTATATTACGTATGTCTGGAATTTTAAGATCATCACCCGCTTCATTACTCTCTTTAACAAACTTCCCTGCAAGCATTAACTCCGAAGTCAACTAACCATGTATAACACACAAAAATTGGTGGTATGGATATACGATATTAGTTTTACGTATATAAAATATCTGACAATATTTTAATTCAAAAATTTTAAAATAATAGTGTTATGGATGTTTATTTTTGTAGTGTAACTTTATTTATTCTATTTGATATAAGATTTTGACTCAGTCTTGAATTATTCTCAAAACGAATTTCGAAAAATGATATATATAACTCACCCTCTTCGAAATCCCTAGCGGCCATCGCCACCTTTGGGGAAATAAAAACGAGCATGGGCAGCAGAGCTAGGATAGGTAATGCTATGTTGGTCTTGGAAGCCATGTTTGTGTTGATTAAGGATGAGAAAATGAGTGTGTATTATAAGAGAGGATGAGGAAGAAGTTGGCAGGCTCTTAATTGGCGCCGTAAAACGTAGAAAATTTCATAATTTTGTAGCCGACTTCCTGTTCATTTCCAGCTCAATATCTTGCTCCATTTTCAATGCTTATGTGCTTAGAAGTTATGGCTGTTGTGTGACACGGAAGTATAGCAATTATTGTGAGTGGCTACGTGTGTGTGCTATTTATCAAAACTATAAGTAGCCACCCCATGCTACTTTATACCGTAATATCACCTTTCCATAATTTAATCTAATGGGTCAAATTATATATGCAGTTTTAAAATTTATATCGGAGTCATTGCAATTTATTTTTCATAAAATTTCAAAATTCTAACTGGTCTTTCAATTCGTAACAATAAATTTTGAAAATAGAAAAATGAAAAAGAGAAAAATAAAAATAAATAAATAAATAAATATATATATATATATATATATATATATATATATATATATATATATATATATATATATATATATTAATCGGCTTCTATCGGGGGTAAGGATATTAGACTGGGTCATTTGTCGGGTATGAATTACGGGTTTTCTTTTTTTACTTATTTGGTGCACTTTAGACAAAATATTAAGGAAATTATTTTTTGATAGTTTTGTTTTGATAATTTTTTTATAATGTCCATGTGGCAGTATTTTATTGAATGAAAGAAATATTTGAAATGATTTGAAGAGAAAAAAGAAATATTTGGTGTACTTTGAAAAGAAAATTTTACCAAAATTTATCAATTTTTTTTTTTCAAAATATCATAATCCAAATATTAATACGAGAATTGGCACATTTTTAGTTTATTTAGGTTTAATTACTTACTTAGTTTCTAATTTGGTTGAAAAAATATATTCATTTAACTGTTTGTTGTAATTACATTCCAATTTTTTAAAACGAGTTTTAATTAGATGTTTTTTTTTAAAATTACTCACAACATATAACGTGTCAATTAAGAATGGTAAAAATACTCACGTATGTGGATATCTGCAGAAAAGATTTGCAATAGATAGTTAGTACTCACGGGTATTTATTATCCGCGGGTAGCAGGTAGATGATATTTTAATACCTGCTTATAAACGGATCGGGTGCGGGTATCATATTCTTCATATTCACAGGTACCCGTAACTCGTAAAAAATTAAAATTAAAATTTAATTTATATTTTATTAAGTTAAATTTAATTACAATTATAATTAAAATTATATTTTATTAGGTTAAATTTAGTTAAAATTAAAATTTAATTTAATTTATATTTTATATTATTTTTATAATTTTATTTAAGAAGATTATGAAATATATATATATATATATATATATATATATATATTTTTTTTTTTTTTTAAATATTTATGAGTATGCGGGTATCCATAGGTAGGTGTGGATTTTAAAAAAATCTGCAGATATTTATTAAGCGGGTAAACAAGTAGGTAATGGACGATTTTTTGTACGGATCGAATTGCAAGTAGGCACTATAATGCAACATGTTGTTATCCCTAGTGTCAATATGTAATTTTTTTAATTTTCTTTAATAAAATTTAAATTTATTTTGTAAATTTTTTTGTTATTTACATGTGAGTCCCCTATGTGACACATTGTTATATCAGAGATGAATAATAATAAATTTTACAAAATTTTTATTTTTTTTATTCATAATAATGATTATTAACAACCAATAATTTTTAATTTTATAATTGATATTTAAATTTATCATTTTAATAATTACGTATTTTTTGTAATTAAAATTTATTATCATAGAGATTTTTTGTAGTGTATAATTGGAGTAAATAATATCAATAAAAAAAATAAGTGCACCTATGCATATCTAATTAATTGTTCCGGTTATAAATCTGAGTGTCTTTTACCGGTTTATAATATTACTTTTTATATTAAAATTCTATAATATATATATATATATATATATATATATATATATATATATATATATATATATATATATATATATATAAAGGAGAAAGAAAAGATTATTTCACACGAAATGATAATAACTTTTTAAAAAATAATTAAATACATTTATCATCTATTTAGTCTGAACATTTCACTTATTCTTGAAATATATAATTCCTAATAACCATTTGACATTCATGAAAGCTGCCAATAAATCTGAAGTTTTTTTTAATCAAAGATGGCCATATACAGTAATTGATATTCTAATAGTATAATAATAACCCCTAATTGCTTGCTTTGATTGTCGTGTAAATTATGCTTTTTATTTGGTCTTCAAGTCTTTATTGAAAGGAAATATATACTTTAGTATATACTTTTTGAAGACCGTTATACAAATTTATAAAAATTAAATTTACTCTTTTACTAATTATAAATCCAAACATACAGTAATATAACAAGTCTTATTTGTTAATTAACTTAAAGTGAATACAAGTACCAGGTTTTCTTTATTGTAACTTTAAAATATAATTAAATATAGGCTTAAATATCTTTTTGGTTTGTGGATGATTATCATTTTGACAGAATGTTTAAAATAGTCTATCATTTTTACAGAATGTTTAAAATGGTCCCCATTCTCGCAATTCGTTTATTATTTGGTCCTTTTTTGTAACGCCGTTTAAATCATTAACGAACACGTAACACACCCTAATATAAACCGTGCCACCTGTACAATGCTCCTTTAATGATTTAAACGACGTTACAGAAAAGGACCAAATAAAACACGAATTGCGGAAATGAGGACCATTTTAAACATTTGGTACAAAATGATGACCATTTTAAACATTCTGTCAAAATGAGGACCATTTTAAACATTCTGTCAAAATGAGAACCAAAAAGGTATTTAAGTCTTAAATATAAATATAAATATGAAAGAATTTTTTCATTATATATTATTTAAATTAATTATATTTTACTGTTAATGTTTATTTTAATAATGAATTATTTTTTAAATAGATAAATAGGTAGACACATAGATAGATGTAGATTTGTACTAATATTTTAATTTGGTTCACATATTTATATCCGACACGTATCCGTGTCCGTGTCTGATATTGAAGATATTTTATTACTTATCAATGAAAAATTTAGTCTATAAACAATGATACTTTTATGATGATAATAATTTATAAATTTTTTATGTTCACAACTTTAATACATATGGTTTTAATTTGAATTTACACAAATATTTTTGAAAATTATTGTATATTTTTCAATATAAATATATTATGTTTTGTATCTTATTATTTTTAAAATAAACGTATCGACATATCGGATTCGTATGGTACTTAATACACATATTTATACTTTATAAATATCATAAATATAGATAGATAATAAAAAGATAGAGAGGAAGAGAAAGATCGGTAAGGATACTGTAACAAAATATAAAATTAGCTTTTAAATAATAAAATCAACCAAAATACAACATTATTAGAACCGATATAGTTGATCATGCAAACGGTTAATTTTTTTACAAGTTAAAAAGTGAAAAATTACTTTTAATTTTATGTTATGTAAATTACATCAATTAAACTCAAGTTTACTATAATAATTGAGTATGATTAATATTTTGAAAAATAAAGTATTTATATTAGTATCAGTTTATTGTGAACTTCACAAGTTAATAGAGCTAACTTAATCTTATGTATTAATAGAGTCAGGTTAATCAAATTTAAGTTGATGTTAACTAATTTTAACTTTCTTTTTTAAGTGTCAATTATATGACGCTAAGTGAAATAAAATTTTAAAATTAAATATTAATGTAACATCCCATTTAAATAGAATAATCTACTAAATAAAGCATCACATAATTAATGGAATAAAAGAGTTATCAGATGAAACAGTACACATAAAGATTTACCATTACAGTAATCCAAGAAGTACTTAAGGAAAATCTATCATACATGCCTCTAACAAAACATGCACCAGGGGTTCAGCAGTTACACAAAAGCAAGACTTTTAGAAATAGGAATGACAAAAGGCACTGATGGCATAAAAACTGCTCCCAAGAGCCAGAGGTGATAGGGCCCTCTACACCGCACCACTGTTACCATCAGGTCCACCTTCAACGTGTTTCCCATCTGCTCCCACCAACAGGGTGATCATCGCAAAAGAGAAAACAAAACAAGCACAACACGAAGATAAAAGGGTAAGCTAGTGTGAAAATATTCTTTAACAAATTATAGAGCATGTACAAGGCAAGGAAAGTTATTAACATTTAACTAGAAAACACTCAGATCATGTGAGAACAATCAAATGCAGTTACTACGACTCGATATCCGGATCATACACTTAATATAGGATTCTAAAGGAAGTATGCGCCTGTGCTGGTTTCTAAACTCTGCAGAGTCTAGACGCAATGGGTTATCACCCAACCACACACATGGTTAATCCTCTATTGTCTTGGGCCCAAATTGTCCCAAGACTAGGACCTACCACTCTCACCACATAAACCATTATGCTCTATGTGAGCGTGAATGCTTATTAGAGTTCAGGATACCTTCCTTTATCTAGACATCTCCTATATCAAGGTATACACTAGGCATGTACATATATATACCTACTAGGAGTTTCCCATGAAACTCCCTCACCAACACATTTCTCATGCCTATCCATCACCCAATTCTCATGCAATTCCACCAACAAATATATCATGTTTCTCATTTCATGCTTATCACATGCATACCAATGTTCAATCCAATGAAATCATAGCTTATTACATAACAACACTTTCATTCCAGTCCCATTCAAGCATACATACTGAGCATGGCCACATATTATGAGCAAAGAAAATAATTAACACAAGCATGGAGTCACATCAACCAACACAACAACCCCTGTCACGAATTCTCGCCCAAGCTAAAGGTCCTCGCCCAGGCGAAAGGGTTCCTTTCGCTTAGGCGACCCCTTCTCACCTATGCGAGATTTCAACAGTGGCCACTGCAAGAATTTCATCGAATTCTCGCTCAGGCGACAGCATCTCGCTTAGGCGAGACTGTGCCTCGCAAAAAACAATGTCAGTCACCTAGGCGACCACTCGAGATGAAATCCAGGGGTGAGTCCCTACCACTCTCGCTTAGGTGAGGGTTACTCGCTTGGGCGAGATTAGCAGGTTTCTCACCTGCCAGCACATGCATCTTCTCATTCAATCAAACACACACACACACAACAACCATTTTCATACATCCAACAACAAGGTTCAAGCACCAAAGACACAAGAGCAATCCAGAAATACACAGAATACTTCAAAGAAAACATAAACCCTAGCTTCCCTTACCTTTTTGGACGCTAAAAGCAATAAGCCCACAACTAAGGAGGACCACAGCTTCAGGAACTACCGTAGCAAGCTGCAACACGAAAACCGGGACAACACATGATATAAGGTTAAACCCTACTCCAACCCATGTATCCAAACAGTGAAGAATAAGAGGGAAAGACCAGGAGACCCTAAGAGTTACTTATTTGGAAACGAAAGGGTCCTAGCTAGCTCAAGGAGAAAGTCCATTGTGCCCTAGCAGAGCTCTCAAGTCCCAGCAGAGAGATGGAAGAGAAATTGATTTTTTTCTGAAAAGGTGAAAAGTGAGAGTGTGAGAGTTGGGCAGGGTGTTGGGGGTCCTTTCCATGGGCTGGCCTTGGGCCTGCGAAAAGGCCAGGCCCAAACACATAAGAGCTGAAAAGAAATAAGACTTACAATTAACGATGACATTATTTATTTTTATTATTTATATTTATTTAAGTTAGTATTATCTAAACATTAATTCCATTTTTTAATTATTTACTTAAATTATTATCTATTCGCTTGATACAAATATAATAGATATTTAATATTTATTTAAGTTAGTCAATGTTAATTTATATGTTATGAATCCGAATGTTTTTGTGAGAATAAATAAAAATTATAGAAGGGAAAGATTCCAATTTAAAGATGAAAAATATTTTTGCTTACAATTTTTATCTCTTACTTCCTATACATTTCCTTACATTAATTTCCTTCATCCATATTGATATCATTCACGTCCTGTTAGTCTTCTTTTTTTATTTCATCCACGTTAATCTCTTTCATCTCCTCATTCTTTTTTTCATTTACACCCATTTTCATTTTTATAATACTCTTCTCTTTCACACAATTTTTCTCTTTCCACATTCATCTTCTTTATTTATTCTCATTTCTTTTATTCATATTTATCGTTAAAGTAATTTGTCTAAAAGGTGTTTTTAGAAGTTTGAAAAACTCACTTTTATTTTTCTTTGTTTACTAAAAGTAAGTAAATATATTATTTCTTTGTCTTCTTTTACTTTTCTCATTTTATTCCTTTTTCCCATTTCTTATTAATTACACTCATCTCCTTTATTCATTCTTATTTCTTTTATTCATATTTATCCTTTTATCTTTACCCAAAGTAACTTGTCTAAGATGTGCTTTTAGAAGTTTGAAAAACTCACTTTTTGTTTTCAATAGTAACTAAAAGTAAGTAAAAATATATATTTTTTGTCTTCTTTCACTTTTCTCCTTTTATTCCTTTTCCCCATTTCTCACAGTTAATTTTCAAACCCTTCTCAACTGAGATCTGCTTGATCAACTAACAAGAGCACAGAAATAACACTTATTTTGAAATTTGAAAATCTTAAAATCTTGAATAAGTTTCTTTTTCCTTTTTCTTCCTCTTGAAACTCACATGTACGGTGGAATTAATGTGATCAGAACTAATTATTCTTAGAATTTTTTTTGGAATGATGGGTTGTTAAGATTTCATTTTGAAAGTGATCAAATAATATTATCGAAATTTTTAACTCGTTAAATTGTTTGCGACTAGAATTTTTACCACTAGTTTTGTTTAGTCTCTATTTCAGTCGCTAAATGATTTGTGACCGATTTTTATCATTTAACGACCAAAATGGGTGGTCAGTAAACACATATTTTTTGTAGTGTTGTCATCATCTCCAATCTTCATTTTCCTTAGCTTTTAAGAATTCACAAAGGGGAACTATAATTTACTTTATGTTTAAATTTCAAATTTTGGAAGGATTTTTTATCTTTGTTTTTTAAAGGGTTAAATATCGTGCAAAGTTATGGAATGGGAAATGTTGTTATGTAACAGGTTGAGATGATTTTGATAAGTGTGTAATGTTATAAGTTATATTCCATTCTTATAAATTAATGATGATGAATGGGTATGAAATGGTTAAATTGGAAAGTTTTTAAATCAAAAGCGAATAGTTCTAGATATTGATTGGAAATTAAATGCAATATAATTTGGTTTTTGATAGAAATTAAATTAAATGGGTGAAGTTGATTTTAGAATACATATATGATTCTGAACTTTATAATTTTATTTTGTTCTATAAGTTATAAAATTTTACATCAATTAGCTATTTATTTTCTTAATTTAATATTATTATGAGCATGATAAATTTATCTAGGCAAAATGGATTTGTATCATTAATTAATTTAGTACCACATTATACCATTTCTCTAGTATACTAAGATGTATTTTTATCACAATATAATAAATACACAAATAATTATAAATATTTTCATTTAGCAATATCGTAATTTCATTTAATAGTAATATATTTCTTTTTAATTCTAATCCTTGTTGAATGAAGATGTTAAAATAATATTAATGTTTGAATTTTTGATTTTGTGATTTTGTGATTTTTTTTCTTGTAGACATATAATTTTTCCTTATTTATGATTTTGAAACTTGAAATTAAATTATCATGACAATTATATCAATGTTATTTATTTAGACTAGAATATGCTTTGGATGGTTAAAGTTTGAAGTTTTTTTTTTATAAAGTAAATGTTTTCTTAAACTCATTTTTTCAAAAAAAAAATTATCCAAATGAATTGATTCTTCTCTCTTTACGAATTTTTGAAAACTAATTATAATTTTTTATTTATATCTAAGTCACTAAAATTTGGTTGTTAAGTAGAGATATTTTTATAGTGAATGAATAATCTAAAATTCATTTTTATCTTTCGAATTGTGCAATCTAAAAAGCCATGGAAATAAATTATGAAGTACAGAAAATTATGGAGGTGCAAAAAGAAATTGCCTATAAGACACTACAAAAGTCATACAATGGGCCAAAAATCATTGAACCACGTGCCCAACTGCAACTTTTTATTTAATTCCCAAAGTTCTGGGATTATTTGAGTGCCATTTTCATGAAACAACAATATTTGAACAATGTTAAATCTACTCGTGAAAGATCTCTAGTAGTAAGAAAGGTGAGAGAAGGCACAAACTTGCTTAAAAAAGAGAGATGTATTTATTGATAGAATATGTGTTTATTAAGTTGGTAGAATTACATTATTTTAAGTATCTAAATTATGGGTTGTAAACAACCTTTATCATTTCCATAACATTAAGATTCTTAGGCCTAAACGCCCAGACCAGGAAAGTTCTCACCGGAATAGCTGCCTCTAGGAAAGCCCTGGCCAAAAAAGCCTTGGTTAGGGAACCCTTGGTAAGGAAATTCTTGATTAGGAAAGTTTTCACCGAAATAGCCACCTCTAGAAAAGCCTGAGTTAGGGAAGCCCAGATTAGGAAAGCCACGATCACGAAAGCCATTAGGTAAGTCACGATCAGGGAAGTTAGGACTAGGAAAGTCATGATCAGGAATGCTAGGACGAGGTATATTACGACCAGTGAATCCACGACTAGGGAAGTTAGGACTAGGAAAGTCACGATCAAGAATGCTAGGACGAGGTATGTCACGACCAGGGAAGCCACGACCACGAAAGCTGGGATTAGGTAAGTCACGACTAGGAAAACTAGGGTTAGGTAAGTCCCACCCAGGAAGACCATGACTAGATAAATCACGATTAGGGAAACCATGATTAGGTAAGCCATTACCAGAGCCTTGTAACCCGCTACTACTATCACCACCACCGACTAATTTGGCACCACTCACTTTATTTGTGGCTTTAAGAACTTCCTCTGTAAACACATTTACAATAAATATGTCAACCATATATTCAAATCTAAACAAATGATATTTTAGCTCTAGATTTTTGAAGTCATGGGTGAACTTTAAGTCTAATATAACTCCATATGATTAGATATGTACATTTTAAACGTATGATTAGATATTTGTAAGTAGTTCACTAGTGGATAACATGATAGACCTAACAAATAACAAACTTCATTAGAATCGACTTTAAATGACTTTAAAATGATATTAAGAAGTAATTTTTAAACCTCACTCAATTTTACAAAACAAATTTGCTTAGGTGAGGTCACTTACCTATAAATTGATCACATATATCTCTAATTAACATGAAATCTTTAATAAAAAAGAAAAAATTGAAAAGTAAAATAATAAATATAAAAAGGAGTATAATATTTATTATATATATATATATATATATATATATATATATATATAATCATCTCATGAAGTTTTCATATAAAAGGGTCATTTTTTTTTTGTGAAGAGACAAAAAGGAAAGAATGAACAAGTTAATGGAATCAGTAAAAGAAATTGTGTGTTTTTTGAAATTAATGAATTGTTGACTATTCATCATCAATCAATTTTCTTTCTGATTATATACACAAATTTATTCTGAAATAAATAATGTTCCGTAAATGATTGATTACCAATTACTTTATCTTTTGAAAGTATGGTAATAAAAAATTCAATTATAATTATTTGTTTCTAAAATATATATGTATGTTTAGTTAGTGAATTAGAAAGATTTAAGTGCAATTAAAATTTTAATATTAGAGAAAAATTATTTATTATTTTCAATCCAAGAACTAAATTGATGGATAATTTGCACTTTTTAGAATTATTTAGTTATTTTATTGATTTAAATGATCAGTTTGTCATTATATTATATAATTTTAATGACTAAATTTAGCAGTATATCACTTTAAGAATTATTTTGACATTTTATCAATTTCAATGATCAATTTGAGAAATGGTTAAGGAGTAAATTCATAGGTTGGCTGAGAGAAAATAATTAATATGATTGACAAGAGAATGAAAAAAAGAAGAAGAAGAGATATAGAAAAATATATGAAGTGAACATAAAATTTAAAGTTATAAGAAAAGGTTGAATCATATTATCAGTTAACACGAAATTTCCATTGTTCAAAAAATGAAAGTAATGCTGATGTATATTTGTTGTGGAATAGAATAAATATAAAAAAATAAAAGAAATTAGCATTATTTTTTCAAGAAAAAAGTTATTGTTAAAGTACTATGTGAAAAACCTAATGTCACTTACATATTATACTCTAATAAAAAGATCTAACAAGAAAAATATTATATTTTTTAATTATTTAACTTATTTATTAATATTCACTTGCTTTAAAACACTCATGACATGAGAATAGTATAACTCACCTTGTTTCAAATCACTTGCTGCCACCTCTAAGGAAATGAAAAGAAACATGGCAACCATGGCTGGAATTGTTAATGATGTCTTCATCTTCAAATTCATGTTCAGTAGAAAACTATTGAAAATGAGATATGTTTGAAAATGAATGAAAATACACATTCTATATATAGGAGGGAAGGAAGGAGAAGTAGGACCTCTCTATTATTTTTTACTTAATTAATCAATTAATTAAAATTGACACAGCAGAGTAAATTAATTCAACCATTTGCAGAGTTAATTAAAAACCTAATTGTTCTTGACCTTAAGCTCAGTTTTCTTAATTTTCAATTGAAGGTGATTACTTGTATCAACTTTCTTTGTACAGAAAGGTGTGGAGAGGTAGACACCTATTGTAGTTAGCTATCATAATATATCATTTTTGAATATCAGAAAGAGAAAATAACTCAGAAAGTTAGATACATTTTTTATTTTTTTTTCTGAATAAAAATGATTTTTTTTTAATAATTTATATGCACACCGAGGTTTTTTTGTTTTTTTTTTTATTCATGGTAATTGCTAAAGTTAAATTTTAATGATAAACAATAAAGAATTTAAATATATTTTTCATAAACTCTAAATATTTAAACTAGTTACATATATATTTATGCTTAGTCAAATATGTAAATTTAAAATTTTATCCTCACAACAAGTAATGATTTTAATTGTTATAAAACTTCATTCGTCTTGCACCAACCTTTAACTACTTTTATTTAACCTTTAATGCTTTAGTGGAACGGTTGAAGGTTGAATGATTATCCGTTGACGGAATCAAAACCTTAATTAGTGAAAAACATATTTTAAAATAAATAATAATAATAATAATAATAAATTATAAATTATACCATTATAAACAAATTATTTTTTTATATACACATTTAGTATTTCAGTTTTATCCTTTAACAAGTACCACTTTTATAAAATAATTATCTTTCTCATTTTATCTTTCAAAATTTAATTGTTTTTCAACTTGAGTATTTTTTTTTAGCTTAATTATTTTTTAACTAAAATAACTATTTATAATAAACAATTCACTTATAAAATAAATAAAAATCATTTACAAATAAAATATAAAATATATTTATATGTATTTTGATAATTATATTATATTATATTTATATTATATATATATATAAAGAATTAATATTTCGGTCTTCACATTTATTTTTCATTTTATTACTAAATAAATGATTTTTTAAATTAAAATAATTATTTTATCAATTTTTTAAGTGACTGTTTATTTAAATTTAACTGTTTTTATTTTAATTTAATATTTTTTTAAATTCAACCATTTTATTAAAAAAATAAATAAAACCTATTTATAATATTTATAATAAAGTTACAAAAATTGTTTTAATTATTTTTTTATAATAATAAAAAAATATAGCATAAATATAACTATTTATGATAAAACAATTTTATTAAAAAAATAAAACTGAAGCAAATTACAAAATAATTTACTTTAAAAAAAATAAAACTCATTAACAATAAAAGGTAAAAATTATTTATATATATTTTTATAATCATAATTTTACTTTTTTTATACATATACTATATTAATAATTTAGGTTTTGGTGTGCACATTTATTTTTAGTTTTATTTTTTAAATATATATATATATATATTAAATTAAAATAATTATTTTATCAATTTGATTTTTTAAGTAACTGAATATTTAAACTTAATTGTGTTTATTTTGATTCTATCTCTTTTTTTTTTAATTTAACTATTTTATCACAAAATAAATAAATGTATAATAAAATTAAAAAAAAAAATTTAATTTTATTATCTTTTATTATCAAAACACAGATGCACATTATTTTCACAGTAGCTATTATATAAAGGCAATTATCTCCAGAAACATTTAGTCTTTTAGTTTTATCTAAAGTGATTCGTTTTTGAAATTAAAACAATTAGCTTACAAATTTTACTTTTTTTTTTACCAATTATCAATTTTTTAAATTAAATTAGTTTTAGTGAAAGATATATAATCAATTCCTGAACTACAAAAATCTAGTTTTATGGATTAATATTTTTTACATGATTTAACAATGTTTTTTTTTGTAAAACATATTATTGATAATTTTATTAATCTTTTAAGTTTAATTTCTTTTCCAGCCACTATTATGACAATAGTAAAAAAAAAACAATAACTCGTACATATTTCAAATTTAGTTATCATTAAGTATAACTAGCATATATTTTTAAATATAAATAATATGTTAGTATATAATAATAGTGTAATGTTATTAAGTTAATATATAAAATAAATTTATATTTATTAAAAATAAATTGAAATGAATATAGAAATTAAATATTAATGAATAAAAAAAAGATAAACAGTTTTATAAAAAATAGATAAAATAACATTAATTTTAAAAAATTTAATAAATAATTATATTGTAAAGAGTAGAATTAACATTATAAGATGTGAACACAAACAGATGAAATTCTTTTTATATATTATTATAAATTAGTAATATTTATTTTAAATACATATAAGAAGAAGACATAATAATAAAAAAGGAGAAAATATAAAATTTAAGAAGAACTTATTTAACACTAGCACGCAGCCATGCCATTACACCATCTCCTTCTTACTCTCTTTTCCAATGAGCTGTTTCTGTTCAAATAAAACCCTAACAATATCGATATCTTCTTCGTGGACTCTTCTCTGTTCAATTACAACTGCCTCATCATCACCCACGTAATGAAATGATTTTTCCTTTTTCCTCACTTTAGAGATAAATCTAGAAATTTCATCTTCAATTTCATATCTATTGTCTTCCACTCAATGATGAATATAGGTGATATACATAATATAATAGTTTAAATTTGACCCGATTTTGACTGAAATATCAATTTTAATCAAATTAGGTTTATATTATTGTGTCTCTCTTATACCTGAATAAACTTCGTATAGATCGTTTAGTTAGGGTAATGTAACTTGTTTCTTAGAACTCTTTATTCTTTTTTAAAATTTCTTATCCACTATTTTGAAATTCAATTTGGTTTATAACTGTGGTTGTTTGTAGTCTTCAGGAGAAACACATAATTGTCATCAAGCTCATGGAACCTAAGAAACTCTATACCAATTTTTCCTATACCTCTAAAATCAATAAAGAAGAAAGTCCACCATGTAACCATTTTTCCTTACGGTAACTCCTTTCTTTTCTCATATACTTCTATTGTGTGTGTAAGATCAAAATTCACCAGATAAATATAATTTTTTTTCTTTTTATTTTCTTAATAAGTTTTGTGTTGGTAGAGGGAGTAGAAAGGATCATTAAATTATAGATACTTTATTTAATTTACTATATTTTGTTAATCTAAGATTAAGATTAAGGATCATTAAATTCCACAAAAAAACATTTGTAGGTGTTAGATTAAGAATGCCTAAGGCAGGGGGTTATGATGTTTTGTAAAAAATCAAAGATGATTCTCGTGCTAGGTTGATATTTGTAACACTTCTTTATTACAAATGCAGGGGCTTCGTTGCTGAAATGCGCCAAAAAGATTTGAACATATGTTTAGGGTTTCCAGTAAATGGATCTGAGACACGACCATCACTTCCTCCATTAGTTGTCCAAAGATTCCGATCATGGAGCTGTAATATATGTCTTGGAGAACATGAGTTTAACATGGATGATATTCAAAGTAACCATGAGGGAACTAAAGAAACTCTGACACATAAGAGTGATCATACAAGAAAAGAAATTGATGTTAACAAAATCATTGACTTGACCGGCGATAGTGATGACAGTGAAAGTGATCGTATGTCAATAAATGAAGAGCAAAGGAATGAGGCTGAGGTTTCAATTAATGAAATAACAGGTAACTTCAAAATCATCCCTTTTTATCTTTTAAGAGGCCAGCTTTTACAGATCATGTTCATGCAGGGAATAGTCAGAAGAATGGAGAAAATGAAGATGAAATTCAGAATCTTCATCAAAAGAAGTCTTCCATGAAGTTTAAAAGGATGCGCTTACTTAGGGAAATACTTACAGAAGATGATGAACCAGTAACTGAACATATCAGAAGAGAAAGACCAGCACCCCAAAATCCTTCTAATAAGTCTGCAAACTCCCAGAGACAACAAACTGTCATGGATAAGGTAGTTGGTGAAGGAGACACAAAGAAGTTGGAAAAACATGGTCCGAAAGGAAGAAAGAGGAAGTTAGTTGTAGATGAAGATGAAGTACCATTAACTGATTTCATTGAAAGGGTTGGAAATCAAGTATCAAATGAAGAACGATTGGTAGAGGAACAGCATCTAATTTCTTCAAATAGTCCCCCTCAAGTTAGATAATTATTTTTTTTCTTTATCATATATAACATCTTTTTCTTTTGACACTATTTTGTCATGTTAGAATCCTTATCAGCATAGAAAATAGTTTACCCATTGTAGTGCTCTTTATGAGTTTCTATGGCAAGTTTAGAAGTTTATTTTATCAGATGAAATGAAACTGCAATGTCATCACCATCTTCTTGCAGGAACTTGATGAGGCCGCCACGAGGGAGCACAATGAACTGGAGGCTTTAGACGCCTTGTTGCAAATATCTCAGATTAATATAGTAAATGTAGAACCTGAACCTGACCCAGAGATTAATCAGTTGAAGGGAATGGATTTTGATCTGAACCTTCCACATCACTGTCATATTGTAAGTGAAAACGTTGGTCTTGGAATATCTATTGACTTGAATGTTGCTGCAGAAGGCATTGATCCTGATGACTGTTCAAAGACTAAGATGGAAAAATCACATGCCCCAGCAATCTTTGGTGGCTGGCTTGATGAAGAAGAAGAAAGTCCAACGCAACACTGTGGTGGTATTCGTGCAACTGATATAGTCCTGAACAACAATATCTCTGAAAGGTTCTGTGGTACGAACAGAAACCCAGCTGATTTCTCTCCAATTGCAGCATGGAATCCCTACATGAGGGAGAAAAATGATGAAGGGTCAAAAGAGGTTACTGCAAAAAACGCAGTCTTTCATACCAGACAGAACAAGAAGCCCTAGCTGAATTGGAACCATAACTATTGACTTCTTATTACAGTGCCATACAGAAAATCTTTTCTAAACAATTGTTAACGACATACCTTTTCAAATTGTGTTCTAAAGTATGTCTGCATATATCATAACTTCTCAAAATATGTTCTTCATTTTAAATTCAAACATGAATGTTTGTTTTAATATTTAATCACAGTTAGAATTAGAATTCCATGCTAGCAACAACTGCTAGAATGTTCATCCAACCGCGAGATATATGTGAAGTGGTCATCTTTCGGAGTCATGTATACATTTAAATTTAATTAATTAGCTTATGGTTTGGGATGTGAGCTAATTTTAAGTTATCACACATATGTACACTATTATAATTATATATTCTAATTTTATATTTAATTATTTTGACTTTAATTTATAATTGTTTTAATTTAACTAAAACATCATTTAATCAAAGTAATTTTAAAAAAATTGTAATGTTATATTCCTCTATTATAATTAAATAATAATTGATATTTTATGTTATTAGAAATTTTATGATGATTATGAAGATTTCACAAAACCTTTTAAAAGTTATGTAATGTTTGGATGTGTTAGATGTGTTAGAAATGAATATTAGTTCAAATGTAATATAATTAATAATTATATCAATTTAATCAAACAACCGGTTGAATTAGTATTTAAAAAAGATGTGTAAGCATTTTTCATTTATAATATGAGAAAAACTCAAAAATACATGTAAGATGACATATCACCGCTGCACATTCAAAATATATATATATATATATATATATATATATATATATATATATATATATATATATATATATTTAATTCTTAAATTTTGATGTCAAATTAGAATTTTTTTTTTTCAACTTTAATATGATTTGACTTCTAAATTTTAAATCCCAATAAATATAATTAGTTTTCTTAACATTTTTACACATTCACATTTTTAATTTAAATATCACTTTAAAATATTATTTAACATGTAAAATCATTTAATATTATTGAATTAGAAAGATTATATTTATCCAATTTTAAAGTCTAACAACAAAATATACTAAAATTAGGATAATATTCAACTTCAAACATATGAACTAGAAAGATATATATTAAGTGTATAAAAGCAAATATATTGACAGTTAAATAAATTAGAGTAAGACATTCTATCAATTATCAACCATTTTTTTTCAGCCTTAAAACTACAAATATAGTCAAAACATTGTTTATAGAATCAAACATTTCCATAAAAAAAAAAAAAAACTAAAGTGGACAAAATTACAGTTCCTCTGTTTCCAATATATACTTCAAAATATCCCCCTTCTACACATACATGCTGTAAAATTGCTCTTCTACTCAGATTATTTTGTTCTTTTACAATTATATATATATATATATATATATATATATATATATATATATATATATATATATAATACAATTTAAGACCAGGTAATTCAAATTTGTTACCAATAGTACATCCCAATAGATAAAGTAAAAGTTGATATTCTCTTTTTATACCAATTAAACGTGTCCTAATACTCTCATTAAACATTATCATAAATATGTTAACACCTCTTTCCATAATTTATGGCGTTCTTTTTTTCCAAATAGAACTACTCAAAAAATTCACTTCAAAGCAAAGATAACTCTGACTTTAATTGTTAGGTCTTGTTGATACCATCCCATTGTTGAATTCCCTTCTCTAATATGTAGATAAAAGCTTGCTGATTCGTTATATTGAGAAAACAGAATTTAAAGATGCAATGTAATACAAGCAGTAAACATTTTCAACAGCCTGAGAGTATTCCTAATGATTGTTAAGCATCCTTCATAACCTTCTTATTCACATGCCCCGTTAAAAGATTTTAAAACAAGAAAGAAAATGTAAAAAGTTATACAATAAATGACCCATAATTGAGAATTAACCGAAATTTATGTAAAATGACATGAACTAGTTTGTTAACAGACCACAAATCACATGAAACCAATTGCTTCACCCAATTATGTCTCTGCATACCCTAGTGAAACTGCATCTGCAATTGAGGCTCTATCTTCATGGTTTCCATAACCCTCTTCATTATAATCTTATCTCAATGAGATTACACCCAACAGCTACATTATGTGCGAGTGATTTCTTATATGCATGCCTCTATCCGTCACACAGAGACGATTCTGCTACTCCTGCATAGTATCAGATAAGACAATCAGACCAACACTTATGTTTTTCATTTGTTAGTGTATTTTACATGAAAATATGTTCTATGTCATGTAGCATATATGTAGTCTCCAAAATATAGATATGGAGATGGATCTGTGTATATGTTCATTATGAATTTCTCTTTAACACCATACATGGTTCCTTTTGTTGGCATGTGAAATTGTATAAGATTGTGAGGGACTATAATGATTCTACACAGAGCAGACCACATGACAGATAAAAAACATAGGGCATGCAAATTCTTCATCCGACCCACACATAGCACATTGTGCAGTCCAACTTACGAGTTAAATTGTCCCAGTGACCACTATTACCAAGAACTTTCCAAGATGAAGAGCAGAGGGTAATGCTTTAATCTTCCACATGATCCTAAAAGCATTTGCTACTACTCTCAACCAATTTTGTTCTGCTTAGCACTACCAATTCAGTTTCCTGCAATATATTATTATCATTGTGAAGGAAAATGGCCTAGAGGTTGTAATGTATCCTTCATTACCTTGATCCCAAAAGTTGATAATGCACAAGAATTGAAGGAATATAGACCTATATCACTAATAGGTTGTTTATACAAGATTATAGCAAAAGTGTTGGCAGATACATTGAAAAAAGTCCTTTTAAGTGTCATAGATATGAAACTCAATCTGCTTTTCTTGTGGGAAGAAATCTACTTGATAGTGTTTTGGTTGCAAATGAAGTAATAGATGAAGTAAGACAAAGAAAGAAAAGTTGTTTGTTTATGAAGGTGAACTTTGAAAAAACTTATAATTCAGTAAGCAGTAAGGTGAGACTTTCTAATTTATAGGATGGAAAAATGGGTTTTAACAAGAAATGGATTAAGTGGATTAGATGGTGCTTAATGTCACCAACTATTTCTGTCATTGTAAATGGATGTCTCATAGATGAATTCAATCCAACAAGAGGACTTAAACAAGGTGATCCATTTGCACCTTTCCTATTTTTGATAGTGGTTGAAGGGTTGGCGGGGCTAGCAAGACAAGTTGCAAAGTTGCATGTCTTATAGGGTGCTAAGGTGGGAAGTAATGACATTGAAATAAATTTGTTGCAATGCAATTTGCAGATGATATCTTCATCATATGTGAGAATAAAGTGCAAAATGTGATGACAATCAAATGAATTTTAAGGTGTTTTGAATTAGCTTTTGAACTAAAAGTTAATATCTTTAAAAGTAAATTGGGAGGGATAAGGGTCAATATTACCGAGTTAAGCCGTTATGCTGCCATATTGAACTATATTAAGATGACAATACCATTCATGTATTTAGGAATTCTAAAAGGGAGTAAACCTAGAAAGATGAAGAAGTGGAAAAGTGTGATTCTTAAAATCAAGAAAACACTAGCAATGTGGAAAGGTAGACAACTATCATTTGCGGAAAGAGTTATCGTGATTATATCTATAATCATTGCACTCCCTCTTTTCTTTTTATATTTTTTCAAAGCACCAAAATTGGTGACTAAAGAAATCACAAATATTCAAAGACAATTTTTATGCGGGTGGAGATCAGAGGAAAGAAAATAGCATGGGTGAAATGGACAAACATTTGCAAACCGAGAGATAAGGGAGGCTTACAAATAAAAGACGTACAATTATTTAATGAGACCCTCTTAGCAAAATGAAAATGGAGATTTGCAACTGAAAACTACTGTGTGTAGAGGAATATATTATTATCAAAGTATGGGGATTGGAGAGAGCTCAATAAAGAAACTACAACAAAAAATGAATCAATGTGGTGGGGATTAGGAAAGGAGATAAAATTTTATTTCTAGCACGATAGGAGGAATTGGCACAAAAATACTCTAGTATGGTATGTATAACAATTCAATTGATATGCAACTGTTGATCTCAGAGATGGGCATTTGGAATCAAATAACATGACATGGGAATGGAAATTTAGATGGAGAAGGAAATGGTTGAGTGAGAATTAAATAAAGTTAAGGATTTAGGGAAGAAATCTCACATTGTAGACCATCAACTCAAGAACAGGACACATGGGAATGGAAGGGGGAAGAGACCAAAATTTTTATTGTTAAGTCAACTTACAATATCATACAAAAAATACCAATGGAGAACAAATTGGTTTTTTCAGAACAATTTGGGAATTAAAAGCAATCACCAGTGCACTACATTTTGTTTGGTGAGTGGATTTGAATTGCGTAGCCACAAAAGATAATTTAGGTAAGAGAGAAGTGCAATTATCGTGCAATTTATGTACCTTGTGTGGTGCATCCGAAGAATTAGTTCAACATTATTTCTTTGAGTGTATGATATCTAACTTTGCTTGAAATCTTTGCTTTAAATGGTTTGGAGTGTTAACAAGACAATATAACCAAACCTTACAACATTTTGATCAATTTTATATGTCTGGTTTGAATATAAAAGAAAATAAGTTATGGAAGGTGATGCGAGTGGCTATGATTAGACGTATATGGAACCACAGGAATTCCATTGTATTTAGAAATGGCCAAAGGGATGGTGAGAAAATTTTTGGACTAACACAGTTAAAAACTTGGACATGGTTGAGAAACAAAATACCAAAAATAAATTTTTCATACTCTAATTGGTGTCTGTGTTCAAAATCATGTATTCAATCTGTTGTACATTAGTTTAGAAGTAAGATAAAAGTAAGGGTCTTATATGCTATAATGTTATTATCTTTCACTCTAACTCCTTATTGTCATCACCTATGCTATATGTTGTTTTGTTAAAGTTTCTAGGCAAACTTTTTGCAAAGCAGAGAGCTCTGTCTTGGAATTATCAGAAACCAGCTACTCTGTAAAAGAAATTATTTCTTGCTGACTCTAGTCGGATGGATGATTTATAGGAATTTGTTGGACTTCAGTTTTTGCAAATTTATTGTATGTTATACATAGATTATTAAATGTATCTGGGTGGGAGATAGCCCTACGATACAATTGTATATATATAATCTTTACAATATTTTAGGTCTATAGAGATCATAAAATACATCCCATTTGTATTATGGGTTTAGATGTTGTTTGAACGTTTTGTATGTTGAAAATGAAATTTAGTATTTATAGGTCTCATTTTCTTAGCTCCTTTGTTTTTGTGTGTACTGTAAAAGGATTGAGACATCCCTAATCTCTCATTCTTTTATTTATTTATTAGTTATTGTTCATCGAAAAAAATCAATTCAGTTTCCTACATCATCTGTTCAAGATCCTATATTTCTCATTGAAACCGGTTCCTTGTCCATTCAGACTTTCATTCCCAAATAATATCAGATTTCTAATTCTGGGGATAGTTTTGTAAGTGCAATTTGAATTTAAATATATCCTTGGAAACTTCTGAGCACATTGTGATCCTTACTTTCATTTATATCTTCAAAATAATAGATATATATGAATCTTTTTCTTTCTTCCTTCCTGTGGTAGAGTTTTTCATTTATGTTCAGATTTACTGAATTCTTATCTAATGTTTAGTTTGATAAATTCTTGTGAATATAAATTTGTGTTGAATCTTACTTTATATAACTGCAGAAAACTGATAAGATTGGTGATAAAATGGACTGAAATAGCTAAGAAGTAGGAGGGAATTGATGACAAGCAGTGTCGATATTCTAATACTTACGTAGAAGGAGGTTAGTTCCTATATAACACAATAAGGTTGGTGCATATATAATTTACAAAATTATTCGCAGTACCATAAATGTTTATCATAACAAGATCCTAACATCAATATTATGGACACCAGAAAATCACCCCCACATGGTACTCTCACTTCAAGAATAAGGTATTGAGCAATATAAAATTAGACCTTACATGTTCTAATGTTGTATAAGTTGTGAGTTTGATTGAGTATGTGGCTGTTCAGTGTTCTTAACTGTTGAATTGTGAATAAATTTGCACAAATTATATATATATATATATATATATATATATATATATATATATATATATATATATATATATTTTTTTTTTATGAAAAAATCTTAGTGGATTACAACATGTTTACAATTTAGTTTGATTTGATAGTATATTGGATATGAGACTCTTTTTGATATCTTTATTATTTTTTTTAGTATATGAAATGTAGGTAAATGTTTATAAATAAGATTAATAATAAATATTTTGAACATATATGCTATGATTAAAATTCTTTAAAGTTGATATTATTTAAAATATAAATTATTAATTTTTTAAAATATAAATTATGGCTTTATGTATTAATATAAAATATTTTGTATACTTTTAATGAATTAAAAATGATTTTATATATTATTTTTAAATACTTTTTATAAAAATTAATAAACTTAATATTTTGATATCTTTATCAATGATTATAAAAGACAATCATAAATATTAGAGTTATTCAATGTTCAATTATTCCAAATAAAGATAACTTCTATAATTTAATTCTTTTTTGAAGTATAATTAATAGTATTTATGAATATATTTGTTGTCCCTTGATAAAAAAAATAGCATTTATTACAATTACATTTCATAAAAAATAAATAATTATTATAAAAGAATAAATATTGAATTAAAAAAAATATGTTGTCTACCCTACCTAATCATATATCATTACATATTCTCCCTCTTACTTTGTCTTACTGAGCTGAACCAAAACCCTAACAAAATAAAGAGAATCATCAGAATCGTCAACATCTTTCTTGGTGAACTCCTCTCTCGTCAACTACATCTACGTCTACGCAAATTCTCGGAAATCTTAAATGCCTCTTTGAAATAGGAAGTAATCAGCAGCAATAATCTTGGGAATTTAATTTTTGTGAGGTACAATTAGAAGTATTTATTTAAATTCCATCTTATATCATTGCAAAATTAAAATCAGATTTCGAGTAGTTAATTTATTTAGATATAGTTGGACAGATAGATTATGAAGAATCCGATTATATAAACAAAATCCTAAGGATTCGTTCCTCTTTTTATTAAACAAAATGAAAACCTAGACATAAATTGAAAGCGAGTTTATGCAATTGAATTTCTAAGAATCTGAAGAGATGTGTAATCTAAATGGTTTTAGTTTTTTTCTTTTTAGATTTCCAATCAATTTGATTATATATATGAATATAAAGAAAATTAATTTAATTTTTTACATATCATAATTTTTTCCTCTTCAAAATGGTATTTTGAAGAGTAAGATACATATGTATATATAGATAGAGAGGTAATTATCTTTCAGAGAGATGCCTAGAGAGAATTTATGTTTAAATGAGTGTATTTGGAGTCATTTCAACTGTAAACTGATTTTCTTTTTCCTAATTAAGTGGTTTCTTGTTTTTTTTTATCCACAAAAAATAAATGAAAAGATCTAGAACACTTATGAATACTCTAACCCATTTTTAAAAAATGTACATGTTAGACCTCTACATAAAATAGACCTCTACATAAAATGTGCAAAGAGTCCACAAGAAAAACGGCTTAAAATAAAAGTTTTCCACATTAACAACTTTCATATACAAGTTTGATTATGATTCAACAAATAAACTCTCTTCATGATTCAAAACTCACCAGAGATACATAAGGAGTTTGATATGCAGGTCAATAAATAAAAAAGAAATCAAACTACACACAAATTCCTTATTTTAGCATGCCTTTTGTAGTGGCCAACTTGGTGTTTTCTGATTTTTTTTTCTTGTCTTTATAAAAAAATTGGTTGCATATTTATTATTATGTGTCTTCCCCTGTAATCATGTTCCAAGTCTTCCTTTAGTCAATGCTATCTTGACACATGAGGTAATAAGAAGTACACAAAAATCACCTGTTCACAAAGATTTTAAACATAAATAAGGACATAAACATTGATCACTAAACAAGAAATCCAAGACGATGTCCTCAGCTGGACTAAACCAAAGATTTCTTCTGGATCCACCCTCCTTTGCCTAAAAGTTGCTATCTCGTTTCTATGTTTCCAAAGTTTCCAGTTAATTGTTATCCTTATACCTTTCCAGATGAGATTTTGGTTACTATTTAGGTTAAGGAGGTAGAAATGTTAGAAATTAGCCTTAAGTTGATTATGATGCACCAAAGACACCCTATGAGATACTCTACAGGTAAAGAAGAGGTGTGTCACACTTTAATCACAATCTGAACATAGCTCGTTATTTTGTAATTGGATTCCCCTTACAAGTAATTTATCCTTTGTTGACCATTTATCCAACAATACCCTCCAACCTAATATTTGTGCCTTCAAAATAGTCTTAGTTCTCCATAGTGTTTTAAATGCACTATACACCTCCACATCCAGCTTTCCCGATAAAATGTTATAGTTGACTTTATCGTGAAAACTCCATTATCATCTTCCTTCCAAACTCATGTATCTTGGGTTTCCTTTCTTCAACATTTGGCCATTTATAGATTGAACAAGTTATAGCTCCTGAGATGTTTTCCAATCTCACTTGGTTCTCCTCCGTGTTAGATTCCACTTCCAGGTGTTTATACCAAATGTAGTAACGTGTGGGGTTGTAGGTGGATGACTATTATTTGGGGTATTTGGTCACATAGAAATGGTGTTATCTTTAAAAATGCAATAATACACATGGAGGAACTTTTTATGTTAGCTCAAACTAAATCATGTGTTAAGATCACTGATAAGTATCCATCAGCAACATTCTCTTATTCTGATTGGTGTTTGAGTCCAATTACATGTCTCCTTTCAATCTAAAAGTTTCAATTTTGGAGTGGTTATCACTTTTTGACTCACCATGATATAGCTTTTGTGCTTGTTGTCTGCTGTTACTGGTTAGAGGTGGTATTATTTGTACACTCTGGTATTCATGTTTTTAGACTCTACTCACTGTTGTTTGTAGTCTTGGTTTGGTTTACATCAAAAGTCTTATGGAATTAGCTCTTGGCATTGTCTTTGCGACTTCATCTTTTGTAGGATAAATGATGTTATTGGGGTAGGATGTTTAAGCTTTGTATTCAAATCATAGCCATGAAGGGTCTGTTTCTTATTTGAGTGTATATATTGTTATGATTTTTGTTTCTATACTCAGTTTTACTCAGTTTGTGATGATGGTGAAATACTACTGAAGACGATTTTTTTTTTTTTTTTGTATATAGG
>Ga0214544_1004569_pt1 | contig 27705 bp, 15 predicted proteins | sample CNSS3metaG_FD_160074 | JGI IMG/M metagenome (GOLD analysis project Ga0214544, IMG submission 160074) | Root nodule microbial communities from cowpea collected in UCLA plant growth center, Los Angeles, California, USA - CNSS3 | ecosystem: Host-associated > Plants > Roots > Nodule | place: USA...
ATTATTATTCAACCACTCAACATTCTGATGCATTTAAAATTGGGCCTGGCCCACTTCCCAAACATCCAGATTTCTTCATTCACTTAATATCCAACCTCTTAAACATAGAAACGCAAAAATTTCTTCTATTTCTCTTATTATTTTATTTTTTTACCCTAATTTCCCTAATTTCATTTTCTCTTCTCCTATTATTTTATTTTTCTACTCTATTTTCAGTTACCATTTTTATTTTTTAGAACTTAAGTCTGACCCATTAAACATATATTTAACCTAGTCTATATGCAAAACTTTCTTCATTCTCTATTATTTTCTTTTATCGCAATACTTCCTCCATAACCCGTTATGATTTCCGTTATAACTTTATAAAGGTTTTTGGAGTCGCCGATATTTTCCGTTATCCGATATCAATAACACTGGTTCCAATTCTAGTTTCTAATTCAACATGGTGGTGATGATGGCAGATAAACATGAGCTTCTGTATTGTGTCAGATGTGGTGTTGTGCTTCCTTATGGGTAACCTGAAACGCCTCCAAGATTCCAAACTGGTGTCTCTCCCTAAAGTCACTGTAAATGGATTGGAAGTTGCCCTTAGAGCTTGCTGTGGTCGGATTAAAAAGGTTAAACTGCAGAGATCCCTCAGGTTCTTGCTTTCCTCAGAAATGCTCGAGACAATGCATGCAAGAGGGTGCAAGATCAGATGGGATTAGCCACGCTTCTTCATTAAGATCTTTTGATCCTAAACTTTAAATTTCTCTTGCATTCTCTTTTCATTAGTCTCTAGTACCTAAGTAAGAGGTATACAAGTTCAATTAGGTGACATTGATATGTTTCTAGACAAGGTATTTTTTCACCTTCCAAAGTTACATTCTCCAATGATGAATGAGGTTACTTCTCTTGGAATTAAACTTGATCTCAAATCTTATCTGTTACACTTACAAGACTTATTCTGTTACCAATCCACGTATGGAATCAAAAGTAGGAGATAACTTTCATGAAAAAATGCCATTTTTGACCTGCAGTATCCTTTCATGAAAAACAGAGAAATTGAACTTAGTCTTTTTAGCAAAAAGGAAGTCTAAATGTGGACGTAGAAAATCAAGTAAATAATATTTTTCATTTTCCAGCACACGATTATGGAATTTAGATTAATATTACCAAATCGTAAAATTTAGGACTTTTTTAACTACTTTTTAGTGAATATTAACACTGACGGAACGGTTCTGGTATAAACTATTTTCTAACAGTAACTTTTTATCTCTCTTTTTTCCATTATTGTATCTTCCTTCATGTTGAAGGAAGCTGCATCACAATTATTATTTTTTAAATATTTTGATATCTACACGTAATATAATTTGAATGACTATTAAAATATCAAAAAAAGAAGTTTGTTTTTTTGACAGATAATATTGAGTTTTCTTTTTCTTTTGTACCCAGGTTAAGCCTTGGGCCCATTCCTTTTTTGGTCTTTATAAATTGGCCTTTGGGCTTTGTTTTAGTGTAAAGTGAAATACAAAGTTTTTTTTTTATCGGTTTTCACGTTTTACGCTCTTTGTTTCCTCTGGGTGTTCTTCTTTCCTCTGTCTTGCTTTCGTTTTGTTTCTTCATTTGAATCATGATGATTAAATCCGATTAGATAATAGGAAAAGAAGTTAAGTAACATATACTCTAAAGCATTTTTCTAAGTACCATTTATTATAAGTTTAAATTTGTTGAAAATCATAAAAAAGTTATGAATCTCACTTCTTAGTTAAATGAGTCTAATTTATTTATGATTTTATATCTTTTAATAACTTTCAATCAATAATAAAACACGTTATAAAAATGAATGCAAGGCGATGTGAAAGCAACTTGGAACCTGATTCAACTCGAGTTTTCGATTACTAAGAAGCAAAGAATACTACTTTTGTTTGAGTGGTTTAGGCATTCATAGGCTATAGCTATCCCCATTTGTTTATTATGTATTAATCAAGTCACAGTATAGATATACAGATGAACACAGTTTTTTTAAGACACTTAAGAGATTCATTCTTAATAGTATAATCAAATCATCAAATGTGTGAGAAGCAATTTTTTTTCACCTCACTGCAGAGAAAGAGGGAATCATCGTCAAGCTCGAAGCATAGAATATCATGCCATGCCTCCAACAAAAGAAAGCATTAGAATAACTTGGGACTTTGTTCATAGAAAAAGCATAAAGCAACGTGAGTGTTAAAACTCAAACAAAGATTCTAACTGCTACATTTTCTGCGTATAAATAAAAGGTGTTTGGAAAGAGCAGAAGAGCATGGTTGCTATGTCATTCTAGTTAGATCTCTGTCACATTAACCTCCAAAACATCATGGCCATGCTTGGTTTCCTTTTCATTGTCGTGCTTTTACCCTCCTTTAAGGCTCTCTCATATGAACCCATTCACTCAGAAATCCAAACCCAAGACATGCAAGCATTGATTGCACAAGCATGCATGGACATTGAAAACCAAAACTCCTGCCTCACAAACATCCACAACGAGCTCACTAAAATAGGCCCTCCAAGCCCCACTTCAGTGATGAGTGCAGCACTGAAGGCCACACTCAACGAAGCACTAGTGGCCATCGACAACATGACAAAGATCACCACCTTCTCCGTCAGCTACCGCGAGCAACAAGCCATAGAAGACTGCAAGGAGCTCTTGGATTTCTCAGTTTCTGAGCTCGCATGGTCCCTGGGAGAGATGAGGAGAATTCGCGGAGGAGACACCAACGTGCAACACGAGGGCAACCTCGAAGCGTGGCTCAGTGCTGCACTCAGCAACCAAGACACGTGCCTTGAAGGGTTCGAAGGAACAGACAGACGCCTCGAGAGTTACATCAGTGGAAGCTTGACACAAGTCACACAACTCATCAGCAATGTTCTGTCCCTGTACACGCAGTTGCATACCTTACCCTTTAAGCCTCCAAGAAACAAAACTATTGCAGAATCTGATGGAACCTCAGAGTTTCCTGAATGGATGAGTGAGGGTGATCAAGAGTTACTCAGAGCCAAGCCACATGGTGTGCGTGCGGACGCAGTTGTTGCTTTGGATGGGAGTGGTCACTATCGCTCCATCGCCGAAGCTGTTAATGCAGCTCCGAGTCACAGTGCAAGAAGGTATATTATTTACGTGAAAAAGGGACTTTACAAGGAGAATGTTGACATGAAGAAGAAGATGACCAACATCATGCTCGTCGGAGATGGTATAGGCCAAACCATTATCACCAGCAACCGGAATTTCATGCAGGGATGGACCACTTTTCGAACTGCCACGCTTGGTAACTAACTAACTAACTAACTGACTGACTGACTGATAACATTAACATAACTGTAAGATGTTTTCATGTTGATGGAAAATAACAGACACAAATGTATGATCTTTTTTCCTAGTATATATATGTATATGTATATGAATTTGTGGGCTGAAAAGTTGCAATTGAATGTGTAGCTGTGTCTGGGAAGGGTTTCATTGCAAGGGACATGTCGTTCCGGAACACAGCAGGGCCGGTGAACCATCAAGCGGTGGCGCTGCGTGTGGATTCAGACCAATCAGCCTTCTACAGGTGCAGTGTGGAAGGGCACCAAGACACGCTCTACGCTCACTCTCTGCGACAGTTCTACCGTGAGTGCGAAATCTATGGCACCATAGACTTCATTTTCGGAAACGGTGCTGCAGTGCTGCAAAACTGCAAAATATACACCAGAGTCCCACTTCCCTTGCAGAAGGTTACAATCACGGCCCAGGGCAGAAAAAGCCCACACCAGTCCACGGGCTTCACCATCCAGGACAGCTATATTCTGGCCACCCAGCCCACCTACCTGGGCCGGCCCTGGAAACAATACTCTAGGACGGTTTACATTAACACTTACATGAGTGGGCTTGTCCAGCCCCGAGGCTGGCTTGAGTGGTTCGGAAACTTTGCCCTCAACACTTTGTGGTACGGTGAGTACAGAAATTATGGGCCTGGTGCATCCCTCTCGGGCCGGGTCAGATGGCCCGGTTATCATGTAATTAAAGATGCTTCCACCGCTAGTTTTTTCACTGTTCAGAGGTTCATTAATGGTGACACGTGGCTGCCTAGGACAGGTGTCAAGTTCACAGCAGGTCTCACCAATTGAGATCATTTCAATACTTTTATTTGTAGATTTGTAGATGAAAAACGAATAAGTTTATCATATCCTCCATTTTTCAGATAAATAACTGCACAATTTACTCTGATTGATGGAAGAGGAATAATTTTTTTAGTAGGTGGATGTTTAGGAATTAAATTTGTGTTACTTTTAGTGTACAATTTCCTCTCATAATCTTTTTATGCTATGGTTAATTTGCTGTGACATTGATTACAAATTAATGAAAAATAAATAATAATATTATTATGCCCAATTACGTGTTCACAATATCCTTTCGTAGCAATTAATTAGGGTTCATGTGGGAAACAAAGACATAATTTATAAAAGGTGGCAATGCATTGGCATGCAGGTTCAACTTGCTCACTTTATGGTGAGGCAAAGTGTCGTTTATTTGTCATAATCTATATATACTAGAACGCAGAATCCAACTTTGTGACCGTGTAGTACAAGTATTAATAATGCATGTTGAAATTGTTTTTACTTGGGTTTTTGTTTTTAAAAAGTATTTGTAAAACAATTTTTAAAAACCATTTCCAAACAGATTTAATTGTACCGATAAATTTCTTCTAAAAATATGTTTTAAAAGTTCGGAAACAAAAGCTAAATTACTTAACTTCTCTAACATTTTTCTTTGTAGCATATTACATATAAAAACTATTTTATCTTTTTTCTACATCTTTACATCAATTATATATATAATTAATATAAAATATTCAAATAATTGATATAAAAGTGGTTTTTTTTTTTGAAAACATAACATAAAATCAATTTAGAATATATATATATATATATATATATATATATATATATATATATATATATATATATATATATATATAAACCTTCATTTTAAAAATCAGTTTTATAAAGTAAAACTATGTTTAAAGTTCACTTTTTAACTATTCCAATTTTTTTAAGGGATTTTTTTTTTGAATTTGTTATAAACTTTATTTATTTATATGTTTCTAATTCAATTCATTTATTTAGAGATAAATCGATAATTTTAAGTTTAACGAATTAATTATTGAATTCAATATCAAATTAATGTATTGATATCAAGCTAAATTTAAACTCAAATGTAAACTAAATTGAACGAATTAATTACAAGTTTCAATGATCTATAGGTAAAGTTTTAGTTATAATATTTACAATATTTTATTTCGTTAAATTAAATTTATAATATATTCAACATAACGTATATTTTTAAAATTATTAAAATACAAATAATTTATCATTTTTATCATCGTGCAATCTAAATATGACCAAAATTATAATTTAATATTAAATTAATAAAATTTACTTTTATATAAAATTATTTATACCATTAAAAGCATATCATATTATATTATCCGATGAAAAAAGTTTACTTTAATAATATATTTTAGAATTAAATATGTTTTTAATTTTTTATTTTTTAGTGAAAATTAGAATAAAAAACTTTAGTCCAATTTAGTTCCTAACTTTTAAATGTTATGAATTTAGTCATTTTAATCAAATTTTGTTAATTTTATTTGAAGGTTTAAATACATTTTAGGATAGTATTTGACTTAACAGAAGTGAAAATGTATCAAATGGTGTAAACAACACAAATATTACTGTGAAATGTGTTTGAAATGTCAAAAATATTTAACAAAATTTGGTTAAAAAATTTAAATTTATACATTTCTAAAATTGAAAGACTAAATTGATTTAAAATTTTTAAGATTAACTAATTCTAATTTTGACTTTAAGGACAGAAAGATATTTAATCTTATATTTTAAAATAACTCATTTTAATCATTTGTGACTTTCGCTGATTAATTGAATGAATAAGCAAAACGCAGGATCCTTAATTGAGACGCATCCTCTCCGTCTGGACTTTATTTGACTCTAAAATTCATTCTCATTAGAATACCTTGCTTGCCTTTTCATCCTCAATCCATGCATTCTTTTTGTTTCTTGTTAAACCAGTTTCACTAAATTCTACGTAAGATTCCCATAAATATATTGCCAACTATTATAACTTAAAATATACTATACATCAATTAAATATAAAATAAACCACTGAAATTTATGGAGAGAGGAATCTTCGGGTGTCAATGCATAATGATAAAAACAAACATATAACATAAATAAATTAATGATATGGAATTTCAATCATAAGAAAATGGATAACAAATTTGTAAATAAAATAGTTTTTTTTTTCGGATTTGTGTGAGAATTGTCAATAAAAATTGAAAAAAAAAAAACACTGACTAGATAATGAATCATTGTTAAAAATTCTTAAAGTGAAAAATAACGATGATTTGACGAAAAATTATTCTTAGAAGTCAAAAATAAATAAGAAAATAACAACAATTGGACAAAAAATTGTTGTCACATTGTCATTGTTTGTGCTATTATATGTTTTAAATTTCATTTTCTCTTTTGTTCTCTTTTGTCGTTCATCTCCTTTCATAGAAACGTTCACTCCCCTCAATATCTTCTCTGATTTTGTCACCTATGATTACATTGTCAATTTTCCACGTCAACGAAGAAACAATGAAGGTTTCAATGACTCCACAAACTCATGTCTCCTTTTGTTCAGCGGCGAAGGTTATAACGGGACAGGCGGGAGCCATGACCCCCTCTCCCAAGTTTTTTGAATTTTTTTCACATTATTTATATTAAATTTTTTTTAAATTATATAAATTTTTAATTTTTTTAAAATTACATGTATCTTTTTAAATTAAGTAATATTTTATTAGAAATTAATAAAAATTATATTAAATATTTTTTTTATAATGTACAATAATAAATAATAAAACATAAAATCAAATATATAAAGAAACAAAATTATTAAGATAATTTTATTTTCTCACCCATTGTCTTTTGAGTTTATTATATATTATATTCATCTCTCATGTTTATTTATTTTCTTTTGTAACTAAAACAAAGTTAGACAATAACTTTCTCTTGTCTACTTGATAGTAAAATATTTGTTTAACATTTAACACTACTTTTTATATCATGAATTTTTTGTATATTCATTTTTTATTAATATAGAAGAAGAAGCAATGTTCTATGTGATTTTTCATAATCGATTTTTAATTATAACTTGATTATCATAGTTTTTTTTCGTAATTATGTCTCTCAACTTTTGATTAGATTATCATAAATTATTTTTTTAGTCTTAAACTTCTTTTTCACATAGGTATTTTTATGAAAAACAAAAAGAATAAATTTATTTTGAAAAATTGATAGACAAACTGTCGATAAAGATGAAAATAGGATAATATGATTGTTTATCACATAATAATGAAATGAAAGCTTGTGAAGACTTTTTGAATCAAATGCACATTAACAAAATGAATATTTTACAGGTAATATGGTTATTTACATGGGAAAAAAATTAACTTAAAAATTTAATTATGATCCAATTATCATAAGTTCAAAAATATAAAAAAACGATACACATTTATTTTATATATGTGTAATTTCTTTGATAATTATAGATATACTAGATTATGTATTCCTAGCCTCATAAATATTAAAAAAAATATTGTTAAATTGATAAAAAAATTATAATTTTATTTTTGACAATCTTTTGTTATAGTTTATTAATTGAATTTCAAAATATAGTTATAAAACCGAAAATATAAAAATAATAAAATGAGTTATATATTGATAATAAATTATGCAGATTGAAAACAGGTATAATGAATAACATTTTTTTTAATAATTATAGATAAACATATTTCTGAAAAATAATCATAAAGTAAATAATTTTTATAAAGTTATGATAATCAGTTAATTAAACTTAAAATAAAATTTACAAAACCTAAAACATAAACTAACAAAATCGATTATATTTACAAAAATATAATTAGTTGGAAAACACCTACAAAGAAACATTATGTTTAAAGTTATACATATTATAAAGTAACTTGTACCAACAATAAATGAAAACATCTTTAATATATATATATATATATATATATATATATATATATATATATTTTGTGTTTTTGTTCATTCTCATAAAATCTTATGGCTATTTCCAAGCTATCCTTGCGCTTATTCTTGGTCTCTTTCCTAAGCATTTTCTGCAACTCTGCATTTTCTGTATCCTCCTCGGTCTCCTCCGATACCATTTGCAACCTCACACCATATCCATCATTCTGCGAATCCAACTCACCTAATGGCCATGGTGATATACACGAATATGGTCGTTTTTTCGTAGAGAAATCCTTGTCATCCTCAAAGATGTTTTTCTCATTACTCTCTCAATACCTTAAATCTTCATCCAAGTTCTCAAACTCCACAATCCTTGCCCTGCAAGATTGTCACCTTCTACTTGACCTAAACAAGCGTTTCTTGTCCAAGACCCTTAAAACCATCAATTCCACGGATACCCTCGGTGGCTCAGAAGATGAAAACTTCCACACTTTGCTCAGTGCTACACTGACCAACCAAGACACTTGCTTAAACAGCCTTCAAGAAACAACCTCAAACCCCGACAAAGACCTACTGACACACCTTTCCAACGGAACCAAGCTTTATAGCATATCTCTTGCAATCTTCAAGAGGGGATGGAAGGCCAAGAACAACACAGAGAAAAAACTTGGGAGAAATATGTGGGAACAGAGGCTGTACGAGCTAATCAGAAGAAGAGGAAGAAAACTGCTTCAGTTGGGTGTAGACAACAACGTTGTAGTTAACCAAAGCGTGGTGGTGAACCCAGACGGTTCTGGAAACTACACAACAATCAATGATGCAGTGGCTGCTGCTCCAAATAACTCACAGGGAAGTAACGGGTTTTTCGTGATTCATGTGGTGGGTGGAGTGTATGAAGAGTACGTTTCTATTCCCAGAGAGAAGCAGTACCTGATGATGATAGGTGATGGAATAAACCAGACCATAATCACGGGCAATCACAGCGTGGTTGATGGTTGGACTACTTTCAATTCTGCTACATTCGGTAATTAAGCTTCTTTCATTTTCTTATTTTGGGATGCTTAAATATTGTATTTTTAAAAACTTTCCAGTAATATTCATGTCTGATTGAGTACGAGGTTGTTTCAATTCGTGGTAAGGGACTTCTAAAATGAAAAATTACTAAAAGTTGTAAAATTCGAAGAAAGAAATACATCAAACCAATACCAGCCGGAGGTATGAAGACCCCTTAGCTAAAACCATACGAAATCTGTTTTCTGGTTAATACAAAAAGACAATACAACACCATGTGGAATCTGTTTTCGGGAAGCATCATGTTCAATGTATTTATACGATAGCACAAAAGATAAATTATATTTGCTTTGTTTCCTTTCGCTGATAGTATACACTTTCTTTTTAGAAGGAAAGTTATCGTTTAGCACGAAATGATTTGACTCCAAAAAAGTCTGAGTAATTGCACGTTGATCACACGCAACCAAGTCTATACATATAGATGGTTGATAATGCAAGCATGAACATATATATACATGTGTGGATTAGAAATTGTCACATGCTTGTTTATATTTCATATTTCATATGCCCGTTTCATATTTCGAGCATTTCACTTTTTTCTCACCACTTTGATTAAAAGAGTGATTCATAATTACAAGTAACCACAAGTTTCATTCTGTAGCCGTGATTGCTAAAGGTTTTGTGGCAATCAACATAACATTCCGCAACACAGCAGGAGCAATCAAGCACCAAGCAGTAGCCCTCAGAAGCGGAGCAGACCTGTCTGCGTTTTACAATTGTAGCTTTGAAGGGTACCAAGACACCTTATACACCCATTCTCTTCGGCAATTCTACAGAAACTGTGATATTTATGGTACAGTGGACTTCATATTTGGTAATGCAGCAGTGGTCTTGCAAAACTGTAACATGTACCCTAGACTCCCAATGCAGAACCAATTCAATGCCATTACAGCACAGGGTAGAACTGACGTGAACCAGAATACTGGAACCTCCATACACAATTGTACCATAACAGCGGCAAGTGATTTGGCCGGAAGTAATGGCACCACAAAAACGTACCTCGGAAGACCCTGGAAGCAATATTCACAAACAGTTTATATGCAGTCTTTCATGGACAGTTTGATAGATCCACTGGGTTGGGTAGCTTGGTCAGGGGACTTTGCTTTGGACACCCTTTATTATGCGGAATTTGATAATCTCGGTCCTGGATCTGATACTAGTAATAGGGTTACTTGGCCTGGGTACCATGTCATCAATGCCACAGAAGCAGTTAATTTTACTGTTTCTAATTTTATACTAGGTGGTATCTGGCTTCCTGCAACAGGAGTACCTTACTACCCTGATTTACTTACACCTTAGCAAATACAAAAAACTTAAATTGGTTCTGTTTTTGTGCCCATTTTTTTCTTTCTTATTCTTCTCCTTTCATGTTGTAATCTTATCACTTTTATTTTTCTTGTAGTTGCTTCTCGAAACACCTCGTTTAACTTACTTATATGAAATTGATTGATTTTTTATTTTCAAAATACAACTACTTAATAATTCCTTTCATTAATGCAGTAGTTTTTTATAATTATTTAAAACTACAAAAAATAATGTGGTTCTTAAAAGATAATGAATATTTATATTAAGTTGTATTGTTGAAAGAAGCGAGTATTTTTGTAGTCTTATATGTATGGAGCTATTTTAACATACGGGTTATATTTATTTTTAATTTTAAAATATGGTTAGAGATAAAATAAAAATAAGAAATGTGTACATTAAATGAGTAATATCTTCGTCATATATTGTATATATAAATGATAAACTTTTATATTTATTATTATTATTATTATACAAATAAAGGGAGTTCTAAAATAATTGTCTTTTTAAAGGAAGTATGTCAACACATAAATATTCTTTATTGTTTTCTCCATTTAGAATGAAAGTAACACTCTTGCGAAAGGAAACTAATACTTTAAGTCTCAAAAGAACTATTTAACAGCTATATCATACCAATTAATATAAATTGAAGATTAATGAATTAAATGAAATTTTACATTAAATGAATTTGTCAAAGTATACTATATTGGACTATATTCCCTCCTTTTTTTTTCTTTATAATTATAATTTTTTAATTAACACATTAAATTTATTATGGATGGTCAAGTAATTATTTTAAAATAAATAGATACAAACAAAAAACTATTTTCCTACTTCTAGGCAACGACTCTGTAAATAGATACAAATAAAAAACTATTTCCCTAGATCTATTCAATGCAGGTGTATAGGTGTCACATTCTTGTTGCATCTTAGGATAATGATGATACTTGATTTTTATTTTATATTTACTCAACACTAATAAAATTATACTTTTATTTTTAAATAAAAAATAATATAAGAAGAATTAAATAAAAAATATGAAAAAAAACAATAGTTGTTGGATAAATATAAGAAAATTGAGAGGTAAATATTGAAATGAAAGTAAAGTCAAAGGGAATGGAGGGAGAAAGTATAACAATAGAGGTGAATTAGTTACCGTTTGATAAGGCCCTTCATCCGCTCCCACTTTCTAATTTAGCAGAAAAAAAGGTAGCTTTTTACTCCCAGCCTCACGTTTTTGAAGCTGTCATAACGAACTCAGAGTTTGTTGCTCCATCAGAAACATATAAATAAGGACACATTTCCAATCCATAATCGCAACACAACGCACTCTCAATAATCCCTTTTCCATTGAGCGGCTCCTTTTCCTGCCTCGTTGGTGTGAAACAGGAGCTGCTTCATAAAAAGAAAAAAATAAAAAAAAAGAATAACCATGGGAGCTGATGGACAGAAGCAGAGACTCATCATCATTGGCGTTTCCACCTTCTTGCTGGTGGCTATGGTGGTAGCCGTGACGGTTAGCGTGACCCTGAACAACAAGGGAGCAAGCGACGATGAAAATGAAGAAAGAAAATCACACGTGGCTTCCTCTCTGAAAGCGGTGAAAACCCTTTGCGCACCCACGGACTACCAGAAAGAATGCGAGGACAGTCTCAATGCAAACGCCGGCAACGTCACCGATCCCAGGGAACTCATCAAAATGGCCTTCAACATCACCATCACCAGAATCAGCCACGGGCTCGGGGAAACCAAGCTCATGCACGACGTCGAGAGCGACCCCAGAACCAAGGAGGCCCTCGACACCTGCAAGCAACTCATGAACCTCTCCATCGAGGAGTTCAACCGCTCCCTCCAGAGATTCAGCAAGTTCGACCTCAACAACCTCGACCGCATCCTCACCAGTCTCAAGGTCTGGCTCAGCGGCGCCGTCACCTACCAGGAGACATGCCTTGACGCCTTCGAGAACACCACCACCGACGCCGGAAAGAAGATGCAGGAGCTCTTGCAAACCGCCATGCACATGACCAGCAACGGTCTCGCTATCATCTCCGAGCTGGCCAAGACTCTCTCCGAGATGCAGCTATCCAGGTCCGGCCGCCGCCTCATGACGGCCGACGACGATTTGCCCATTCTTGGCCACGACGACGACTTTGACCTTCCCGACTGGGTTGAGAACCGCTTCGGCGTTCGCAGACTCATGAAAATGACTGGACGCAAACGCATGGCCCATGTGGTGGTTGCCAAGGATGGCAGCGGAAATTTCACCACCATCAACGACGCCTTGAAGAGCGTGCCCATGAAGAACCTGAGGCCCTATATCATCTACATCAAGGAGGGCGTTTACGACGAGTACGTTGAAGTTTTCAGAAACATGACCCATGTCGTCTTTATTGGTGATGGTGGAAGGAAGTCAAGGATCACAGGAAGCAAAAACTTCGTCGATGGTGTTGGAACCTACAAAACCGCCAGTGCTGGTACGTCCCTTCCATTTCATTCAGTTAATTATAATGAAAATCTCTTATATAGTAGCAGAAAACTGATGAAAATATATTTATAAATGATTGCAGCCATTATCGGAGATTTCTTCGTCGCCATTGGTATGGGATTCGAGAACACCGCCGGCGCTGAAAAACATCAAGCCGTGGCATTGAGGGTTCAATCCGACAGGTCCATCTTCTACAAGTGCCGGATGGATGGGTATCAAGACACACTTTACGCCCACGCAATGCGTCAATTCTACCGCGACTGCACCATTTCTGGCACCATCGACTTTGTGTTCGGCGATGCAGTGGCTGTGCTCCAGAACTGCACATTCGTTGTGAGAAAGCCGTTGGCAAACCAGCAATGCATTGTGACGGCACAGGGCAGGAAGGAGAAGAACCAGCCATCGGGTATTGTGATCCACGGAGGGTCCATTGTTTCAGACCCACTGTACTACCCAGTTAGGTTCGACAACAAGGCTTACTTGGCTCGCCCATGGAAGAACTTCTCAAGGACCATCTTCATGGACTCTTTCATCGATGACTTGATCACCCCCGATGGCTACATGCCATGGCAGACACTGGAAGGTTTAAGCGGCATGGACACTTGTTTCTACGCTGAGATCAACAACCGTGGCCCCGGTGCAGACAAATCGAAGCGCGTGAAATGGGAAGGAATCAAGGCCCTTACCAATGACGTAGCAACAACATTCATGCCATCACCGTTCTTCCACGGAGATGACTGGATTAGGGTCACAAGGGTTCCCTACGACTCTGGCCTGCCCTCCCCCACTCACTGATCACTTTTATTCTTCTTCTTCTTCTTTTTGGGAGAGAGCCAGAGTGCGTGTTGCCAAATTTAATCGCTCATTCATCGCTCTTTCCCTTCCATTCGTTAATTGCTCTCAAATGCAAGTTTGTATGAACTGGGATTTTCCTATTACAGTTCTCTGTGCTTGTAGGGTGCGTAATTAATTAATTAATTAATTAGATTCATATTACTTTTGCCTCTTCTATTCTTTATGTTTCTTTCTATCTCTTTCATCTTAACCTTCAACCTCATCCAACGTTTAAACTCTACTTAATCAAACAATATTATTCAACTTTATAAAACAACCAGTATAAAAAAGTCTATTTAAGAAAACTAAAATATACATTATTCTACCTCCTATGGAAAAAAAAAACATAAAAGTATTTAATTTGGTTATTTACACAGATAATACATAACAAAAATGTCAGTGAAAATTTTCTATTATAAATCGGGTACAATGATATTTTTACACCAAAAAGCTTTTAATATTATCCTTCACTATTTTCACTCTCTTTTTTTTTTATAAATATGAAAATTCATATTTATTATCACTATTTTACTCTTATAATATAAGTTGGTTATTTTTTGTATCTATATAATTATTTTTCAACTGTGTTTTTGATTAAAAAAAAAAAAACATCGTGGTACCAGCTTAGAATTCTTAACTCCATTTTTATCTTCTTTCTTTTGTTAGACACACTTTAGCATAAACTTTCAACTTCAATAGCAGCATTAATTTATCTATCAAATAAACTTTAACATGGATGAATACAGTTCAACTTCCGTGAGAAATTTTTAATAATAGATATGTGGAATAAAAGAGACGATAAATACGAAGAAGCTCATGTTTCTATTGGATCAAACAAAAAAATAAATAATTTTTTTAGACGTTGTTTCATATAATAAAAATGTTACGTACCCTTAGAAAACCTCAACTCCTAATGAGGTATAATTAATTAAGGTTAGAGTGATTTTAATTCATTAAAATTAAATTTCTTCCCCTCCTAGTAAATGCAACTGCTTAACAATTTATAACGAATTCAACTCCCCAATGATTCGAAACTTTTTTTTCTTTTCGTATAATGATCCAAAACTCTCATTTCCTTTCTTCTTTTCATTCGCGTATTTAGGTATTCTATTATTTTGACTAGTAATAATTATTTATTTTCGTTGTCTCTCAAATGTTTTTGTATACTTAATCGTGGTAGCTTGTTTTTCTGAATTAAAGTTGTTTAGTAGACCCATGTTACACAATTGAACACGAATTTAATTATTGTAAGTCGATTATTTAAGTTGACAACACTTTTTATTGGCAAATATCACGAAACCTTGTTGAGGACAAATAATCAACCATGTGTCTTGTCCAAAAGTATAGTCAAGAGAATTTTGATTTTATGCACGTCTACTCCTCAATTTATAACAAATTAAAATAACAAAAGATTTGTATTTATTGTTGTAAAGAAGGTCATAAAAGTGAAAATTATCCATTAAGACAATAACATTCACTTTATTGTAATGTTTAATTTATTAGTTTTTTCTTTTATGCATTTAAACTTTGCTTATATAAATGCATAAAACTAAATAGTTTAATTTTTGTGGTAACCTTAACTTTGTATATACAAAAATGATCAAATATTACAAAATAAGCTCCTAAAATTTTATAAATATTATCACACCATTTAATTCAACACCAGCATGCTATATGTACAAAAAAAACTTATTTATACACTTATAATTTTTATAGCAACGTGATTTTAAAGAAAATATTACTTATTTCCTTAATTTAAGTATATTTTATCATAAACTCATACATTATATTTGTTTTTCATTTAAACACAAAAATTAAAAAAAAAAAAAAAAAAAAAAAATTTAACATATTTTAGCAATAAAAGAGGAAATCATCTACATTGAAATCATGCAATAGAACTTCCATATTACAACAAATTCATTAGAATCATGTTAACCATGCACGACTTCTACTTAAAACATCGTTGAATTGAAGTCATGTCACCCTAACCCGACTTTACTACAAATAAAACAAAAACATATTATTAGTTGTATGTGGACCTCATGAATTTTCTAGTTACATCGAAATCGTATTGATCTAGCTTGATTTAATCTCATAAAGTAGGGTTACATAAAGACGACTTTTTATAATAAAATTAATGAAATTGTGTTACATATAACTTGTCCACGTTCATTTTTTTTAATGTTATATGTTTTGTTAAATTTTAAAACAAATTGCATTAATTAATAAAAAAAAACTCTAAATATAAAAGATTAACGCAAGAAAGATACCATACCACCAAACTAGAATTTCAATCATGAAAAGCAAGTAAATTGTTAAAAAGAATTACAAGGAAAATAAAATGAGATGTCTAAACTTAAGAAAAATGAGATACATCTTTAAGAGGAAAAACCAAAACACATGTTTATTTTTATTTTTAAGGGATCTTGAAGTTACAGATGAAGGAATACAAATTGGAAAATAAAATAGAATTATACAACTGAAAGAAAAAAAAAAAAAAACTTCAATGGAATTTATATACGGATGATACTAAAATGGAATAGAAGGAATTTATATATGGATGATACTAAAATTGATAAATATCAACACAACCCATACTAAAATTCATGTCATGAATTTCAAAAAGTTGAATTCACAGTATATCGATTTTATAAAGACGAATCTAAAAGTTCTTATATTAATTGTTTTTACAACTAATCTACAAAATCGTTCATACAAAAAAAAAATACAAGAACATGTTTTACACTCTAGGCCAAATAATAGGTAATTTTATATCATTTGCAAACAAAATTAAGTTACTTTTGTTTTTTGTAATTCTATTGTAATTTTTTAGGTGATAATACAAAAAATACACATTTGAATTGTGTAATTATTTAGGACATTTTCGGTTTTCCACAAATATAAGGGTTGGATTTCAGGGAACCAAAAAGATAAAATATTTTAAAGTTTTATAATATTTTAAAATAAGAAAAAATAAAATAATAAATTAACATATATTGTTAATATTGTAAAATTTATTTATATATATAAACATATATTTATTTCACATACTTTTTTATTCTCGAGAATTATTCTCATATTGTTTAGAAGCTTATGAAAATATAATTTTAAAATTTTTTTTATAATATATCTTTTATTAAAAAATACCGATACGATTTTTACCTAAGTTGCAAAATTGTAAACAAAATTCTAAATCAGTACAAAATAAACATTAACTCATTGTATAATTAACATCACGAAGGTCACAGAGGAATAAGAGGATCAGGATCGAAATAAACTTGGAGTCGACTCAATCCAAAGCAAACCCTCGCAAGTTTTTGATGGCCGCCTCTTCTTCTTCACTCTCTTCGTCCGACGTATCTTCTCCTCACCGTCGCCGGCGTCATCACCGCCACCGCCGAGACCGTGACAAGGACTCCTTCAAGATCCGAAAGAAGACCAAGTCTCAGTCCCGCGGTAAACGGCGTCGTAGGCATCACCACCACTTTTCCAATTCCGATTCCGATTCTGATTCTCATTCATCATCTTTTCTCTCCGATTACTCTAGGTTCCCCATCTAACCCTCGCATAACCTACGCCTTTTGATTATGTTATCTCATATTGTTATTTTTATGTACATGCTTTGTTTCAATGGTTGTTCCGATTCAAATACAATTTACAATCTCTCAATTCTGATAGCGCTTAAGTTCTCAATCCTTTTTAAGATATATGTTCTAAAGATTGGTTAAAATAGCCTAATTTCAGAAACATCAATTATAATCAGAGAAAATGTTATTAACTATTTCCAACCATGGGAAGGGAAATAAGTTGTTTATTCAAACATTCTCTCTGTCCCAGGATGATTATTAAGCATAATTGAATTTTTCAAATTGGAGATTGAGATAAATGTTCCTGTTCCAACATTAAGATCTCTCATTATGTTATTTTATGGATAATGGGGTTACCATTATGACTATCAGAAACAGATTTTGATGACACTTGCTATTGATTGTGAATTTCGAAACATGATTTGTGCATAATGTTTGTGGTTGATAAGTTGTGACAAGATTGCATATTGCATAAGGAGTTACTTCAGCGTGCCTATACGAGTTATGGATTTCAAATACATGTAGCAACAGAAGAGTAATGAACAGATTAATCTGGCTTTGGCATAACTCTTTTTTGTTATCGTTATTACTTCAGAAGTGAGAGTTCTTCTGATAGTGAGCGTGAAGCATCTCACCGTTCAAAGAGGCACAAAAGGAGTGATAGACCAAAGAAGGTAAATTGTTGGTATTACAGTTATTTATTATTCGATTTTAATCTTGACCATTTACCTTACGTCTTCCCTTCATTTAGAATAAGGAAAAGGATCGAAGTAAAAGCCACCATCATAAGCGGCAGAAGCATAAAGTAAAAGAGGTAGGTCACTATTTCATACCTGTTTATTTTTTCATGTGCATAATTTTCTTCATATTTAAAGTTTCTAACTCAAGTAAGTGGCCCTGAAATGTTGACTATGTTCATAAACTTGAATCTACACGCTTAATACTCATTACTGAAGTTTTTCTCCTTGGATTCTTATAAATATCTAAGATTCATCTACTTAAGACATCCATATAAATTTCTGTGTTTCTATCATCTTCTACAGCTTGAAAACACTGATTGGATGTCATTAATCTTTGTATACAATAAAATAATAAGTTATTAATTTGTTGCAAATCTTTTTCCAAACACATAAAGTTATGTACATTTTAGTCCAAGATGCTCATGATACTTTCTGCCTATTTTATGTATTGGCTCTTTGAAATTGGAGCTGGGATCTGTGGCATGTTTGGGCGCTTGATCGACTTGATTGATGTTTATTGGTGGGGTTTGTCCTGGCAATGGGAGCTTTATATAGAAGCAGCATGATGAGAGGAGCAGCAGCCCTGTGCAGCTTTCCAAGGTTTATATTGTAATCTGTATCAGACTTTAAATGCATTCAATTGCTTATATGTTTCCTAATTTCGTTGTTTTTTGTAATGGATCAGTTTTTAGGGCGTGACAAAGATGATGGTGTCCGTCGGAGTGCTGTATCTGGCAAGAAGGTAGGGATGTGTTATTTGAAGATGCCTTTGATTGGATCCTGTTATTGGTAGTAGCAATCTAGATTATTACTTCTTTTTTTTGTAGATTCTTTTGAAACTTGAAAAAACGAAGGAAGATAAAGTGGCCGAAAGCAAGAGAAATGAACTGCTGAACTTTTTAAACGCTAGTTTTGATTAGCATTGAGAAGGTATGGATTTGATAGGGGGTACAACCAAATCTGCAAAGAACCAAATTTGCTTACATGGGTGCATAAATTATTTTTACATTATAAGAACCAGCAGCCTTCCATTTCCTTGGGCAAGGGGAGGGGGTATATCTTTATATTGTGCTTACCATTTAGATACTTGTATGGTATGGTTCACGCTCAGATGAGGGGTTTTCGACCCAGCAAATTCCATACATGGTATTTTGAGATTGGTGAAATCATTGTGCTATTTGGCAACATAATTTTTTCTTGTATTGTTTATTTGTTTTGGGCACATGTGACTGATTTATTGAAATTTGTTCCCCTCTTGGTTTTTCCCCAATGAGTGTTCTTAAAATAGGTTTGGATCGAAATGAATCAACCTATATATCCTAGGTTCAATTGTTTTTCATTGCCTTTTATTGATATATCATTTCTAAGTAGCATTATAATTCCTTGTGGCATCTCTTGTTTTCTTTGAATGAATCAATCTCTTGCATTTTTAATATCAACAGTCTTTTCTTTCTCTTTTATCGCTTACCCGGCAACAGATAAATTATCTTCAGAAAGGTAGTTATATCAATGCTAGTTTGTTTCAAAGGGAGGGTACTGGAGTGGTTTCTTTTAGGTGTTGGAAAATTTTAGAAGGGATAGCGGCAAAACTTGTTTCTATGAATTAGTGACTTAAAGCAAGTCTATAGAAACTTGTTTCTCAAAGTCATTTTTGATGATCGAATGAGGTTTTTAAATAGTACAATTTATGTAATTTCAAATTCAAATAATTTTGTGTATTGTAAAAGTTTTTTCTGTAAAAGTTTTTTCTTTATATTCTAATACTCTTCAATTTTTGAAAGTTGTTTTTATTTTTAGAATTGTCCAATCTAAAAATTATTTTATTTCATAATTACACAATCCAAGAAGAACAAAACGAAATTCTTTTTTTGTATGGGATGCTCTACACAATCACACAGAAATGCACCCACCTCCTCCATTACCCAAATTTCTTCCACAACTACTATATAGTCACCATGGTTCTCACTCTTAACATGAGAGTTGTGATGTAATTAATAAGTCTTGAGCTATCAGTCACTTCATAATTGTTATATTTTTTAGTTTTTTTTTTTTTAATTTTATTTTATGGGTAGTGAGATTTTTTGAGTGAACAAGAAAGAATTGGTACCTAACCTGAGAAGTGTGGATTCAATAAGTTTCGAATCATAAGTGAACCCATATATAAAAACCTTTTACTTAAAATTTATGAAATTTTCTCTTTATATATTATTCACTTTACTCATGTATACTTTATTTGAGATTCTTAACTCTGTTAAAGCAGGATTAATGTTATATTCTATCTTATTAAATCCTCATTTTAACACGATAAAAAATGTTTTAATAAAAAAGGTAAAACATTCCGTGTTTGGGACATATTATAAGAAGATTATGAATTTAATGGGCATAAGGATGTTCTAGTAAGACTAATGTTTTTTTTTTCAATTATATAAGTTTCTGTGTTACTCAATCTTGTGGTTTACATTTCAATCATATCTAATAATTTAAAATAGTTTTTTTATAAAGTTGAGTTTCATCTAAATTAATAAAAATATAATGAAGGGTTAGTTGAGGTAATTAGACTCGTTGGGCCTTCTCCCCATTGAAACACATATAAGGTGAGATTCACATTTCACAAAAATACAAAAGTGGAAGACACAGAACAGTAAATGTAAACGGCATCAACATGCACATATAAGGGAGAAAGGCGAGGGTCCCGTTGTCTTGTTCCTCTACGGCTTCCCCAATCAGAACCAGATCGTGGCTCTCAGTACCAGATCTACGAAGTCACCAGTGACAAATTTATATAGTTGAGTATGGACAAACGTCCCTTGATTTTATTAAAATTATTATCAAATATTTAAAAATAAATTATTTTTCTTTTTAATTTTATATATTTATTTTCCTTAATTTTGTTTTTTTAATTCTTTCCGTTTATTTTAAAAGATTGTTTCATTGAAACCCAAATAATTTATAATTATTTTCACTTATTTAGAATCTTATATACTTGCTTTCACATAGTTGGTGAGACCATAGCACTCACTTGGTGTGGATCTAGTCTTCCCCAAGATTGCGGAGCCATCATAGATTGGTACCTATGTTTGGTCCCGACAGAATGAAAGCCTGTGTTACCCTCGGTGTCCCTTACATGCCTACAAATCCAAAAATGAAGCCACCTGATTCCATGCAAACCTTGTTTGGAGATGACTCTTATATTTGTAGATTCGAGGTTAACGTGTAATATATTACAACTGAAAATTAAATGGATAAAAAGTCAATGTTATTTTGCTGAGGAACCACCCAAAGTTTATATATATACATGAAACTTGAAAAAAAAAACTGAAAATAAGTTATCAATAATTAAAGATAAAAAATAAAATGTTAAAGTTAAAGAAACAATACTACTTAAAAGAGAAGGAAACAAAATATTAAATGTAACCAAGAATATTAAATAAACATAATGCTAAATGTACTCTCGAACGAGGATAAGTATTTAACCTAGGCACCTGTTGGAGGCTTTTTTGTAATTAGGGGTCTATTACAATTTGAATTTGTAAAAAATGGTTTCTCAATTTTTTTTTTTTGTAAAACAGGGTCAAGTCGTTATGCGGACATTGAAGGTGAAGTCGTCCTTCTTCCAGCCGATTTCATTTTTTATTTTTTAAAAAGCGATGTCGTCATGAACAAGTCCGGTTTCTGATCATCTGCATAGTGAAGTCGTCTTCATGATCGACGACTTCACTTTTAGGTTTTTTTTAAAACAATTAATGGTAAAAGAAAAAATTGGAACTTGAACATATGTCACGACGTCAACTGGTTCGTGTAACTCTTTTGATTTGCAAACAAGAAAAGCAATCATTACGATTTATACTATTAATTACCATTTAAGAATAACTGGTTAAAGTGCAAGAGCCTAAAAAACAGTGAAGTTGAACCTAGATTGCTATTGTTGAACCCAGATTGCTATTGCTCCAGCAAGGATCTCTTTGCAAGCACTCATCCTTCACATGAAAGCACTCTCTCACAACCCGCCAACGCTATACGCGGCAAGACCCCTTTTTCCACTCTTGGCAGCTTCCTGGACCCAATAACCTATCACGCTCCCACACCGTCTCCACCGTCATCTGCGTGGCCCTGCGCGCCAGCTTCGCCACCGCGTTGAAGAACAGCGTGCCCCCATGCAACGACATAGCTCATGGTGCATGGCAGTCACAGGTACATGTGTGATGAATAGTTTCAAAACTCAAAACATAACGATAAAAAAAAAAACTAAAAGTGAAACCGGCCTCCAAACTAACGACTTCAATTTTAGACGTGCTGAAACCGGTTTTGATCTTCACGACATCGCTTTTTCAAAAAAGAAAAAATGAAACCGGTTTGGGGGAGGACGACTTCTTAATGTCGTCCTTCCCCATAACGACTTACCAATTTTTGAAAAAAAAAATTCAACTGACCCTATTTTACAAATTCACGGTCAAAACAACCCACAAATACAAAAAAGCCCCTGTTGGAAGGAGAGATGACTTCGGCCATCCACACCGAGAACAATACCTAAGCAAAAATAGTAATAATTGACTAATAGAGAATTAAAGTAATTAACCATAAAAGGGTAAATCTTAAAATGAGTATTATAAATAGGTATTATTTATGAGGTATGAAATCAATAATCATAACATTTGTGGTATGTATTACTGACTTGAGCATTAATGGCTTTGCAGACTCTTTATTAAGGATGTTCAAGACAAAGATTGGTCGGCATGAAACAAATGCCGACTCAGATTGAATGTCATGACGGATTTGTAAGTAATGAAAGAAGTAATTAGCTAAAAGGGGAGGATTGAATTGACTTTTTTGAAAACTTTGGTTGCTTTTAAACTTGTAAAAATACCTTTCATTGAATCAGATCAACCAGAAGTCAGTCTGCAATTTATACTGAACCATGCACTTTCAATTAATTGAAAATAGAGTTAAAATATAGAAACAATTGATTGAAATACTAAATAATTCTACAGAAATACAAATTTGATGATTAACTCAAAAATAGTATTTGTAACTTATCAAGATTGATTCCAGGCAGTAGCACAAACAGAGGTAGAGTCTCAAACTAAGTCAAATCACTCAAAAAATATACAAAGATTATTAAAACCAATTTTATTTTATCTTTATATCAAAAATCAAGCAAGAAGAGACAAATTTGTATATTGGTTCGCTCAAAACTAAACTACATCTAGTTTGTCAAGGCAACCCGAGCCTAACTTGCACTATTTCAAAAGATTTACACAACCCACAAGATTATACTTTCACAATATACAAAAACAAACACCAAGACTATTGAATCTCACAAGAGTCTCAACAAGCACAACAAGATCCCACTTATAGACGTGGAAAACCACTAAGCAACACCCAAAAACTTGAGAAAGATCAAACCTGGATGATGGCTCTCCCTAGCACACCAAACCTCTTTCTCCAAGTCTCTAAACCAAGCAAAAATGCTCCAAGAAGATCAAAGATTCTTCACGAACAGATGCACTTTTGTGTGATCGAGAGAGAGAATTTTCCAAAAGTTTAGAATGATTTCACACTAAAAGATCTCGAGTGCCAACTCTCTTTGAAAAACCAGAACTTATAGCCTATATGTTAGCATATTCAACAAGTTGATTTTCCATTCAATTGTTGATTTCACTTAATTGAAGTGAAATCAGCTGATTGAAAGTTAATTCAACTAATTGCATATGTAATTTATAGAACTATAACATCAAGTCATTTAACCTATTAAAATCCCATTTAATATGTTAAAAGACACCAACCATAGCACTCACTTGGTGTGGATCTAGTCTTCCCCACGATTGGGGAGCCATCATAGAATGGTACCTATGTTTGGTCCCGACAGAATGAAAGCCTATGTTACCCTCGGTGTCCCTTACATGCCTACAAATCCAAAAATGAAGCCACCTCATTCCATGCAAACCTTGTTTGGAGATGACTCTTATATTTGTAGATTCGAGCTTAACGTATAATATATTACAACTGAAAATTAAATGGATAAAAAGCCAATGTTATTTTGCTGAGGAACCACCCAAAGTTTATATATATACATGAAACTTGAAAAAAAAAACTGAAAATAAGTTATCAATAATTAAAGATAAAAAAATGTTAAAGTTAAAGAAACAATACTACTTAAAAGAGAAGGAAACAAAATATTAAATGTAACCAAGAATATTAAATAAACATAATGCTAAATGTACTCTCGAACGAGGATGAGTAGTAGAACTCAACCTAGGCACCGGTTGGAAGGAGAGATGACTTCAACCATCACACGGAGAACAATACCTTAACAAAAATAGTAATAATTGACTAATAGAGAATTAAAGTAATTAACCATAAAGGGAAAATCTTAAAATGAGTATTATAAATAGGTATTATTTATGAGATATGAAATCAATAATCATAACATTTATTGTATGTATTACAGACTTGAGCATCACAGTGGTTTTGTAGACTCTCTGATTAAGGATGTTCAAGACCAAGATGGTCGCCATGAGACAAATGTCGACTCAGATTGAATGTCGTTACAGATTTGTAAGTAATGAAAGAAATAATTAGCCTAAAGGAGGGAGGGGGTGAGGATTGAATTGACCTTTTTGAAAACTTTGGTTCCTTCTAAGATTGTAAAAATACCTTTTATTGAATCAGATCAACAAGAAGTTAGTATGCAATTTATATTGAACCATGCACTTTCAATCAATTGAAAATAGAGTTAAAATATAGAAATAATTGATTGAAATACTGAATAATTCTGCAGAAATACTGAATAATTCTGCAGAAATACAAATTTGACGATTAACTCAAAAATAGTATTTGTAACTTATCAAGATTGATTCCAAACAGTAGTACAAATAGAGATAGAGTCTCAAACTGAGTCAAATCACTCAAAAAATATACAAAGATTATTAAAACCAATTTTCTTTTATCTTTATATCAAAAATCAAGCTAGGAGAGACAATTTTTTATACTGGTTCCTCAAAACTAAGCTACATCTAATTTGTCAAGGCAACCCAAGTCTGACTTGCACTATTTCAAAGGATTTACACAATGCACAAGATTACACTTTCACAATATACAAAAACAAACACCAAAGCTATTGAATCTCACAAGAGTCTTAACAAGCACAACAAGATCCCACTTGTAGACGTGGAAAACCACCAAGTAACACCCAGAAACTTCAGAAAGATCAAACCTGGATGATGGCTCTCCCTAGCACACCAAACCTCTTTCTCCAAGTCTCTAAACCAAGAAAAAATGCTCCAAGAAGACCAAAGATTCTTCACGAACAAATGCACTTATGTGTGATCCAGAGAGAGAATTTTCCAAAAGTTTAGAATGATTTCACGCTAAAAAATCTCGAGTGCCAACTCTCTCTGAAAAACTAGAACTGAAGTGATTTTTTCATTCAATTGTTGATTTCACTTAACTGAAGTGAAATCAGCTGATTGAAAGTTAATCCAACTAATTGCATATGTAATTTATAGAACTATAACATCAAGTCATTTATCCTATTAAAACCCCATTTAATATGTTAAAAGACACCAACCAGACCCTTGACATCTATACAATGCCAAATTATCTACACTAAGAGCTTCAATCTTCAAGCTTTGTGATCTACATATGACAACCAAATTTAACACACACTTCAAGCTTGATCAACATCTGTAAGTTTTCACATCTTCATCAATTTAGTGTAGCTTTATCACATCACTTATGCAATGTCTTCACATCTCTTCATTAAATCTTCAAGCCTTAAATCATTTGTGCTAATAGGGTTGTCACGGGTCATAGGTCTTGACGGACTATCTTGGATAGAAGGTTGAGACGGACCGTCCCGAACTGAAGGTTAAGACGGATCATTCAGAAGATTGAGACAAGTCATTCGATTCAAGGGTCGTGACAGGTCGTGTCAGGTCAAAAATCGAGATGAGTTGACATGTGCTGAAGGTAGAGATCGGTCGTCCTAGTTTAAAGGTTTGTACCGTGCGAAAAGTTAAGACAAGCCTTCTTAAATCGAAGATCGAAACAGGTCGTCTCAAGTTGAAGGTCAAGATAGATCGTATTAGACCGAAAGGTTGTAACAGACAAAAGTCGGTTCGAGCTCAAATTTTAATTTTCATACTGATTGTGACTTATTTATCTAATAATATATTTTAAAAAATTATAATTTTTCCATGCTTAAAAAAAAGTCCATTGATTTTTCTAGTGGGAATTTTTTTTATTTTTGTATTTTTTTTACTCTAGTTCATGTAGCTCATGATCAAAAGTCTATGGATGAGACAAACTAACGTATCTACAACTACATGAAGGATCTACAACTACACCAATAACCTTTAGTGCACGTGAGAGAATATTGAATCGCTGTCAACTAGCTTATTTCAATTTCTTCTTTTAGATTGACATTAAAGCATTATATACATCTGATCTAATTACTGTAAAAAACAAATTTTGGAGGAGGGCAAAGCTAACACAACTCTTAAAAACTGGTCATTTTTACCGTGGGGGGAAAATGTATCGATAAAGTGAATATACCTTTTATGTTTTAGTGTAACTCTTGTTTTATGTCATTGTTATCTCTTATTCTTGTGTGACAATGACTTTCTCTTCTAAAAATTACAAGTTTAAGTAATATATTTACAGTTACTGTTTTTGTTCATGCGTAAAGAAGATGGATATCTATTTTAAAACTAGAGAATGTATTGTTATATTATTATTATTATTTATATAATCATCAAAATATCATTATATTAAAGAGATATACTTTCAATGATTATTTTTAATATATTTTTTTCTTTTAGATAATTTTATCCTTTAATGTATAGAAACAATTTTTGTCTTCAAAAATATATAATTGTCCAGTCTTTATTTAAAAATACATACTTATTTAATTTTAAAATAATTATTATATATTTTTTAAGATTATATTCTCATAAAGTTCTTTATTTTATTGAAATTATATTATTTAATGTAATAAAAATTATATATACAAAAAAAAAAATTCAAACATGCATCTTTTAGTTTTTATGAAAAAAATCTGTAAGATATTTTTTAATGAATTCCATGTGGTTAAAAAGAAAAATTAAAAACATTTCTAAATAGAGAGACCCTGTCTGTTATCTTTAATTTCTTCAATTTTTCAAAAATTCAAATAAAAAAATTTATTTGAAACATAACTAAATAAAAATAAAAATAAAAATTACTATAATTTTTTCAATTTTTTTTTTGTATCATATAATCTAGTGGACACCAAACAAAATAATGTGTGAACTAAAAACATGGTTTAAAATTTTAGTGTTTGGTGTTTTTTTTATTATTTTTGTCACGTGTCAGACATGCAATTTTTTTTTTGTTACTCTTTTGTTTCATAAAATAGTTCCCAGCTTTTATAGTACATTTACTTGGGACAACAGTTTCTGCATTTCCTAGGAGTGAAATGAAGTGAGTCATTTTGGTCAAATATATCTCATCAGAAGTCCATGTTATAGAGTTAGCATCAACCTCACCATCACAGCAAGAAGAAAAGAGATGGAAGAGATAGCACACAGAAGAGTGGAAGTGAATGGAATAAAAATGCATATCGCAGAGAAAGGAGAAGGTCCAGTGGTGTTGT
>Ga0214544_1004571_pt1 | contig 27703 bp, 8 predicted proteins | sample CNSS3metaG_FD_160074 | JGI IMG/M metagenome (GOLD analysis project Ga0214544, IMG submission 160074) | Root nodule microbial communities from cowpea collected in UCLA plant growth center, Los Angeles, California, USA - CNSS3 | ecosystem: Host-associated > Plants > Roots > Nodule | place: USA...
ACAGTAAATTCAACCAAAGTACAGTCTCAATCAAATTTACTATGCCTAATCATGTCTATTCTTTTATCTCCTCACCAAATAAAAAGCTTAATTAATCAAAGTAAAGTCTCAATTAATTGTAGTTAGAATAAATACCTTTAACCAAAGTAAAGTCTCAATTATTGGTAAAAACTCATTTAATCATATGAAAGTTTCTAAATAAAATCAAAGTAAAGTCTCAATTAAATTTAAAAACCCTTGAACTCATATGATCAACATGCATATAGATTTAAAATCATTACTTTTCAGGTGATTCAAAAATAAAAGACATAGATGAATTAAAACCTCAACAATAATAAAAAGAACAAAGAAATTAATTCATTCTAACCTAAGAATCCATAATGAAATTACAATGGAATCAACCCAAGAAGTTTAGCAATCCATGGAATACAAAATAAAAAGAAGAATAGAGAGAAGAAAAGAGAGAAAGAAATTAGGTCCCCCTAAGGGTTCCTCAATTCTGACGTGCCGAGCTTGTTGTACTCTCTATTTCTCCCTTGGTCTCTTTATATAAGATTTGGACTAGGCTTTTCGGTTGTTAAAACCTCTCAAATATCTTTTAAAATAAAGATAAAGATTAATATTCAAAGATATTTGGAGAGATCTAAACTATTTGACAAATATAGTTTGGTTAATAATTTATGATATAATTAAATAAATAAATTATTAAAGATATCTAATAAATTATTAACAAATAATATTTGTATTAATTTTCTCAATAAGCCATTTTTAATCTTGTAGTCCAAATTTGCAAAGACATCCAAAAATATCAATATTTGCAATTAAATCCCTCTCCTTTGACCAATCTTTGACCAGATTTGACCCTTTGACTGTACAATGACAGGATGACACGTGGCAGCTCCTTCTCTCTCCAAAATTAGGGTTTCCACATATGCAATGGAAGCTTGAGCTGCTACAATGGCGGCCGCCATAATGAAAACGACGTTGCTCTAAACTGTTCCAGGCATAGTAGTTCTTTAGTGACTGGTGCGTTCGCTGGTTGAGCTGATTTTAAGTGGTAGAAGGGGTGCAAATAGACATATTAGGGGGTGCAGAATAGATTTTTGGTGAGACCCATTTATAAAGAGGGGAGTGTATAAGTAAAAACTGGGATGTAGAAGTGATTTTTCCAGAACTTGCTAAATTCAGCCTTATCTAAAGGTGTTATGTAACTTCAATCAATTTAATTTCCCACCTTGAATGAGCTTAATCTTAACTTCAGCTGCATCAACAAACATTAAAATATCCAAAAATAATTTATGCAGCTAAAAATCACTTTTTAAAACATTTTTATCACACAAGCTCAAACAGCCTAATTATCAGAATTATCAATTAAATCACTCTTTAAGAACATAAATTCAATTAAATACCCAGAATTAAACATTGAATGAGGGCAAAAATATGCACTCATCAGGGGTATGCCATCAAATGGAGAGTATTTTCCACCTTCTTGAGTGGTCACATGGCACTTTAGGAATGACGAGTATTTTCCATCTTCTTTCCCTAACTACTTGCAACTCTCACTTGTAACCTAGGTGGAAGGTTTCCCAATAGTTGCCACGGGCTAAATCAGATCCATTACCTTATGTTTGGTGCTTCCTCAGACCCGAAGACTTGCTGTAGTGGGTGAGCAAAGTCAACTGGCTCATAGCAGCTCTAACTTTCCTTTTCCACATGCTAAACTCACTTCACACTCATTTGGCTTCTTGATCATGGTTCAACTAACTCAACAAACTCTTCAAGGCTAGGATCAACTTCAACACACACTCCTTTATGCATTTTAAGACTAAAGAAACAAGTTAGAGTCCACAAACCAAAGTTATACTATAACTAAAATCTCGTAATTGAACCAAATACGCGAAAATGAAATCTAAAAGTTGCATGCATCCTTTACCACTTTTCATCCTTCTCAAGGTCAACACAAATGTATTTTGATGTCGTAAAATTTTCCCCCACAAGTGCAATGTCATTTGGAATTGAGAGTCAAAAAGTCAACTCTAGATAAACTTTGGTCAACACTTTCAGCAAAAGTCAACTCTGCCATTTTTAATCAAATTGGTTGATTCAGATTTCTTTCATGGCTTCCTATGGACATTTGTATCATATCCTTGATATTTATATCTGCATCAATCTAAAAGACCTCAAAATGGATTTTAGGCACACTAAACTTTTCCTTAAAGCTTCTAAAATTAGACTACAACTAGACCAACTCTACTTCTAAGCCTATATATCTAAACTAGAACCAAACTAATATGCTACTATCTATTTATGAACCTATCGTGTAAGCTAAACTAAATCCAACTAATAGCACTTCTAAGGATTACACTAAAAATGTAGTAAAAACACTTGATTTGACTACTTTTGTAAAACTAGACTAGAAACCTAACTAGACCAATTCTAAGATAACAACTCCTAATTAACAACTTAACCTACCCAAAACAATGCAATTAGCTAAGGAAAAACTATAGAGATTAGGGATTTATCAATCTCTCTTAAGATAAATCATAGAATTATTCTATTGCATTAAGTCACTTATGACATTCATGAGTATTCTATTATTTTACTTTGAGGTACAACAAAGATATACTAATGGATGTATATTATTATTACAAGAGATATCTTCTTATTGAATTTTGACTTTAAATATTTAAATTACACTAAAGTCATAGAGGGATATTTTCTTAAATGTGGATCATAGACCTATGATGATTCATAAGTGATGACTAAGAACTCCAATTCCCTAAGAGCTTAGTCAAGCATTGTGTCCAAGTTTTTATTTTTTGAATACTCATCTAGTGATCTCCAAGTAGTACACAAACACAAAGATTTTATGCCAATTTGGGCAAAAAACTCTTATAAGGCAACATGATAAAGCTTTTTGATATCTACAAGGTGTTAAAAGATGAGTTAGTTTTGGTTGTCAAGTTAAAAAATTTCACATTTGTTTTTCCGTCAAATTGGCATAAACTCTAAGTGGTATGCCTTTCTTTGTGTAAGAAGTATACAATCACGATGTTTGAAGTGCCTTCACTCTAAGGGTGAAAATATAGGTTGGACCAACTTGAGCTGCCTTTGACCTAAACAAAAAGGGCCAATCTGACCTATCTTTTAATTGATTGGATCAGTGGGTTGATCTGTAAAAACCAAAATCTATGAATGAATGATAATATATTAGCAAACTGACAAAGTAACGCTTTATATATATATATATATATATATATATATATATATATATATATATATATATATATATATATATATAAATTAAACACTAAATTAAAATTTAAACTACCATTTTGAACCTAGAAATATCATATATACCACCAAATAAAATAAAACTGTATAAGTTGATGGAATAAAATGAAATAAAATTTTCGATGGGTTAACCAACCTTAACCCCCATTCGACCGTTTTTAAATGGGTTTAAATGGGACAATATAGGTTGAAAAATTTCAAATAGTGGCTCTCTAAAAAAAATTAAGAGTAAAGTGGGTTGGCTCGACAAGTCCAACATATTTGGTCACCCTATTTCATCCATTATAAATTCGATTTTGAGGAGACTTTGTTTTTTTACATCCTCTCGTGTGTTGCCATCCATGTTAACTCATTTTTCATTTTCTAGATATTCATATATATATATATATATATATATATGCCTATGTTTGAATTTAGTTAAGGTTCCATTTTCTTCACATCCTTAGTCACCATTTCTTCTTTTTTAAACTCCTTTATTTTGTTATAAGTTGTTCAAAATAGGCTTAAATATACATTTGGTCCCTATTTTTGTTAAAATTATTCAATTTGGTCCCTATTTTCATTATTTGTTCAATTTGGTCCTCATTTTTGTAAAATCGCATTCAATCGAGTCCTTTTGGCAAACAGTGTTAAAATTGTTAACGGAACAGTGACACGATGGAACAATTTGGGTTACATGTCAAATTTTTGAATATATGATGGCACACGTTGGCACAGTGTTTTCGTTGAAAAGAAATCGGAGAAAAAAGTTTGAATTCCGTAAAAAGATAAAACATGGTAAAGTTAAAAAAATTAAAAAATTTGAATTGAGGGTTTACTGTAGCAGAGTTCGAGAGGAAATTGGGCATTTGAGAGTTCGAGAGTTCGTTGAGTGAAAAATTGAAATTGGGCATTCGAGAGGTCGAGAGATAGGGAAAAATTAGGGTTGGTGAGAAAGGGGAAAATTAGGGTTCTTGGGTGGTGAAGTTTCTTGTTCATCAATTAGGGCTCGCGAAGAGGAGAATTTGCTCTTGGAGAGTGATTTGCGATTGAAGCTTCGAGAATGCGCTTGGAGGTTGTCAAGCAAGAGGAGACATACCTCTCAAACACGAATTCTGAATCACCAACTGGATTGTGCACAAGTTTCTTGTTGGGCACAGTTTCGCTTGAAACCTCTCAAACCCTAATTTCTTCCCCAAATCAATTTCACTAACTTAAACGTACAATGGCCATAAAATTTCACTATGCCAACGTCACTGCCAAAAATTTGACACGTAACCCAAACAGTTCCACCGTGTCACTATTCCGTTAACAATTTTAACACTGTTTGCCAAAAGAACTCAATTGAATGCGGGACCAAATTGAACAATCAACGAAAATAGGGACCAAATTGAATAATTTTAACAAAAATAGGACCAAATGTATATTTAAGTCTTCAAAATATTAAAGAGCTCTCTACTCGACGACCTATGATGGTAGGAGAGGTTTCTCTTGTGACACCCCATTTAATTTATAAGCAAAATTAAATGTAGTGTCGCATAAATATAACATACAAGCGCAGTCTGGGAGTTTGAAACTCAACCCCTTACAACCCATGGCACACCACGATGCCCAAGAGAAAACTGGATAAAGAGTTAGCTAAAAGTATATAAATCTAAAACCATCAATTACGCGGGTCGCAGCCCTAGATAAACTCATACGGAAATATAAACTAGTCCAATCCATGCGGACTATGCAACGGAATTACCACCTCCCTGTTGTCCACGGGTGTTCCTCGTCTCTGCTCACACCAACAAGTTGATGATCATCGCAAAAGAGAGTACCACACAGCAGAACACACAACAACAAAAGTAGGGTAAGCTAGAGCATAAAATCATTTCATCAATGGAGTCAGATACATTTTCACAGTCCATCATACATACATCACAGAAGCATGTTACAACCTTCCAAACAATACACTACGATTCGACTCGACTCATCCGGATATATATATATATATATATATATAACTTGGTCGGATTCAGCGGATGCTTGCACTTGTGGTGGATACCTCTGCTCACCCCCGAGCTGCTCACCCCCGAGCTATGTGTTACAAGTGTTATAATGAATCACTATTCCCTCACCACAAGGTTAGCCCTTAATGAATTTCAGGCCTCCTACTACTCTCACCACAGGAGTCAGTCCGCTCTAGGTGAGACTAGCTGACCCCTTAGAGTGTCAGGATGCAACCTTACCTTGAATCCTTACCTAGTTATACAGATGGGGCACCACCATGGACACCCACTACCAAGGGCCATGGGATTACGTCCCGACCACTGAAGCGCAACCTCGGAGGTCTCACCTAGAGACCCCAAGGAATTACACACTGACACGGACCAACATTCATAAATCAGCAATACGAGAACATTAAATCATATTTACAATTTCATACCAACCCCTGGGATTAATTCCTCATACGCATCACATTTTGAATCCATACCACTGATCATCACTACCCCATGAGTCTAGGGCCTCATCTCATATCAATACCATGTTACTTTAGTTCCAATCCACTCATTCATTTCACATGCCAAGTTCCCATAATACCCATCATTCACCATTTATGAATCATGTCACGCATATATAGCAATCCATTAGGCATATATCCATACATATGTACATGTATCTCATCATATTAATCATACCCAAACAATTCCAATCATCCGAGAGTAAACACACAACCAAACACAACACTGTCTCGCCCAACCCCTCGCTTAGGCTGAAGAGTCTCGCTCAGGCGAGACATTCTCGCTCAAGTGAGTCTCCTTCGCCTAGGCGAGGGTTCAAAAAGAGCATCAAGAAGAAACTCGGGATCTCGCTTAGGCGAGACCCCTCTCGCCTGGGCGAGATGCTCCCTCGCTCAAAATAAAGAGCGGGTCGCCTGGGCGACCTCTCGCGTAAACTGGTCTGGGCGAGTCCTTGTTTGTCTCGCCTAAGCGAGACTAGCTCGCCTAGGTGAGATTAACAGGTCTCACCACTGTTTCACCTGCAGCAGCCATGTTTTTCAAACCAACCAATCATGCAAGGTATTCTCACGCATCAAAACGAAGGATCAATCTATACAATCAACAACCAACTCAAACACAGGCCAAAACAACTCGAAACTAGAAACCCTAACTTCCCGTACCTGGAAAAGGCTAACAGAACTTTGACACGGGACCTCGGAGCACAGCAGCTCGAGTGACGAACTTGCAGAACTGGCGGAACAGCGAAAAACATGATTATTTTCGAACCTTAATCGGTGGAATACGAAGATAAAGCTTTAGGAAGTAAATACAGTAGGTTTAGAATCACTTACGTGGAGTAGAAATCACTACTTGAGCTTTTGGGACGGACTAGTTCGAGGCGGGAACAAACCCTAGCAGAGCTCTAGTGCATCAGTGAGGGAAACGGCTGAAAGTTCTGTGAATGCAAGGAAATGGAGGCATTAGGGTAACTGGAGCAGGTTTTATCAGTTGGGCCAGCTCTAGGCCCAAACACAAGGGGCAACCCTTTACTTTAGAACAGAAAGTAATAAGCCAAAATTAATGGGTCTTACATCTATAAAGAGGATATTTTTTTTGCATTATCCTTCACTACCATCGGTTACGGTGAGGGAGGTGACTCCATCAATAAACTCATAAGCTTAAGCTTAAAGATAATTGAGGTCATTGTAAGATAGTCTTCGATTTAACTAACTTTTTAATTTTTAAGGTTAAAGATAAACTTGAGTTAAACATTAAAAGATTATTACGAAAATTAATGTCAAACTTGAAAGATTATTACGAAAAGAAAGAAAAATTACAAAATTCATATTGTTTTATTCTTATGTAACAGGCAGAACGTGGTAGGGAACCAACGGTGACCGTGAAAACTGACCTCACAAATTGTTATCTCAAAACCCATCAGACCCTCTATCAACCACCTTTTGTCGGTTTCTGGGCCTTTAGCCCATCCTTGCATCCTAAGTTTTAAGGTGTCTCTGCAATGGAAAGAAAATGCTTCTTCACTTTTCCTTTTATTTTCTCTTAAAAAGAAAAAGTAGAACTATTTAAAAGTAAAAAGTAAAACCATTACTTTGGCTTGAAGTATGGTTTAAGTAAGGTCAATGTAATAACAGTAAAGGTTTTATTAAAACTGAAGGTTAATAAAAATTAATCACAAAAAAATATTTAATATTTTAGAGCACGAAAATTATTGTACCGTATGACCTATAAACATTCCTAACCATACCTTTAGTTAGGTGGCCAAGGATACCGCTACAAGCGGATAATTCTGTGGATTGTTGATGTGACAATTTCTCCTGAGTACTTTTTAGGAAGCTCACAACCCGAGCGGCCATGGTTTGCACGTGACGGTGGAGTTTTGTCGCCATAATCTAAAATGTGGCCTTTGACAGCACGTACGGATCCATCGGTCGGGCGGGCGCGTTAGAATTAGACAATTGCAAATTAAAGTAAAATAGGTGACTAATCAAGTTTACAAATAATTGGACCGTGATTAAGAAAATCCTAATCACGGGACCATGTCAAACACTATAAATAGAAACTCAAGGTAAGTTTGTGAGAACTTTTACTTCGCATTTATTACAGCAATTCATCTGAACGGATTTTTGAACTGACTTAAGTGTCAGAGTCTTATCGACAGGTACCCCGATCGTCCGGATAGCCAAACGGGAGAGAAAGAAAGGAGATCACACGAAAGAGACTGCAGCACGGAGAAAGAAGACAAATTGAGTGTTTTAGATAGGTGTTAGGTCCCTATACCCGAAATAATTATTTTTCTAAACATTTTAGCGGTGAAACATATCTAATCTGTTGAAACAACATTAATTAGTTCAAAATTATCATGTTACTAATCTTGTATATAATGTGTGGCAATAGCATGAGTTTGGAGTGCTTTGTTTGACCTCAAAGAAGCACCGACAAGATCGCATAGCCACAGTGGCTAAGAATGAGATATGTGAAATTCTTTTGTTATTTTATAGTTTCACGGGTCACAACAATTTACATCTCAAAATGTCCATATGCAATTTATTTTGAGCAGTGTCCGGTGTGGCTCAAATAATGCCAAAATTTGCATGTAAACAAATCAAATAAAAATCACACCTTTCTCCTCATATGCATTCCTATGTTCTTTCTCTATTAATTGCCCACAGATTTGTGTGGGACCAAACGCGTCAATGTTCCCACTCTCCAAAGCCTTCTTGATTTTTGTTAATATTCATTCTAATTTGTGTTTTTATTTGAGTGTTAAGATATGGTGAAAATATTTTATTAATGTAAATGTGTTAGAAAAGGAATGAAGTTTGGTTATTTTTATATTTTGTTATTAATCCATGGTGATGAGTTTCAGATTGAGTTGGCATTCACACTTGTCATTATTAACTTTGAAGATTTTGTTATACTACCAGCTCACCACCAATTGTCTTTCTTCATCACGAGAAACACAACTTTCTTATTTAATTTAATAATTAGTTTCACTTGTTTTTATATAACTACTACTATCTTAAGTGATTTTTGTAAATATATTTATTATTTAATAATAAAAATAAATTTTATATAATTAATTAATTTTATATATTATATTTTCACTTAGAATAATAATAATAATAATAATTAAAATAATAAATACTAAAAATATTATCGAAATATTATATATATAATAATTTGAATTATTGTTAGATATATTCTAATAATAATTTGATATAATATAATGAGTTAAGTTTAAAATAATAGACAAAATAAATAAATGATTTTGTGTGAAATAATTATATATTATTTATAACAAATAATTTAACATTTATTAATGATAAATAATTTAACTACAAGTTTAAATTTCATTTTTTAATAGAAAAATTAAATGTTTTAGTTTATATAAAAAAATGATTTTTTCATATATTCAAAGTTATTAATAAATACTATATATGGATTAATGTTAATGTTTATAAATAAAATTATTTTTTATAACTACAAAAAAGAAATTATTTTTATTAGATTTAAAAACAGTATTTTGTAATTAATGTATCCAATTTTCTTCTTAATACTTTTTTACAAATTATTTTTTTAAAATATATAATTAAAAATATAAAATATAGGATCGAAATTATTTTCCTTAATAAAAATTAAACACAATTTTTTTTAAATAGATCAATGTAATTTAAAAAAATATTCTTTAGTATATCAATGTATTTTTTCAATTATAATATATTTATTATTTAATTTTATATTTAATATATATATATATATATTAAATATAATATCGTCTAAAACTTAATTTTATTAAATAAAATCTTAAATAATTTATAATAATGAGTAAAATTATAGAATTATTTCTTTATAATTATTTTTAGAAATTATTTATAAATAAATTAATGTTTTTTTGAATTTTTTATAAGTAAAAGACATATATTCTTTAATTTAAAAATATTTTTGTCTTTTTTACCGAAAAACTATATGTAAAATATAGATGGTAAAGTAAATTTAAATATTTTTATTTTATTATATGTAAATAATTTTAACATTTGTAGTCGTAAATATTACATATCATTTGATAAATTAAAATATTTTTATAAATTTATTTATCCATTTTAAAATAACTTTGAAAAAGTTAGATAAATTAATTGATAGTCCAATTGATTTATCTAATTCTTTCCACACCTTTTACACTAAAACCATTGGTTTATAATCCAAATCATCTCATTTAAACAATCCTTTGGAGTATCATAATACAGCACATGACATTCATAAAATTACAAATCAATTTACATTTCATCATTCAATGCAAATATACATTTGTTAGCCTGAATTTAAACAATTTTTCAAACCTAATAAGTCCAATGATATTTCTTTTCAGAATTCTATATTTCAAATCCCGATATAAAACAATTTGACACAAAATTACTGATTTTCCTTATTTTGATTTGGACTCCTCACTAATGCAAAAAAGAGTTTTAGCACTGATGTTTTTGGGCATTGTACTTCAGTTCAATAATTGAAGCATATCTAGATAAGGTAAAAAGAGTAACTTTTTTACTTCGGTTATGAACCAAAGCATAAACTTTCTTATTAGGCTTTGGCTTTTCCAAAAGTGAAGCATAAACCATAAATAAATAATGAAAAAAAAAAGATTAAGCTTCGGTTCTTTTAATAACGTAATCGAAGGCCCTTTTTGATTTAAAAGATTATTTAATTTTAAGGGAGATTAGGCTTCGATTCTTTTAATAACCGAGGTCAATTCTTTTCTGATTTAAAAAATTGTTTAATTTTTAAGGGATTAAGCTTTGGCTAAAACTGTAACCAAAGCTTAATATACTTAAAATTAAATCATAAAGGGATTAGACTTTAGTTATTACCATAACTAAAGCCTAATACCCCTTTATGCTTCAGTTTTGGTAATAATCGAATGTAGGCTTTTAATTTTAAATATTTTTTTTCTATTTTTGTTTCTATTTTTGCCTACATATCAAACTTAGACATAATCAAACAAAACCAACACATTATATAAATGACACCTAGAATCAAGCATAATCTAGATACAATATATTACCCTTACAACAAGTAAATGTGCTAAATATTATGCACATTTGTATTATATATTTTGCACAAGTTATCCTTGGATATTTTATGGACTTCTCGAGAATTTGTGCATGACTCTTAAATTTTTGCATAAAAGACAATAATTTCAATTACTATACAAAAAGATAAAGTTGCAAAGTATTTGATTCAATGAAATTGTTACTATTCCCAACCAGTTGTAATACAAGCACGAACAACGATTATCATCGATTACATTACATAGTAATTGCATTCATATGAGCCTAAATATTTGTTACGCTACAATATATCAACATAATTATAAATAATTAAGGAAGAAAAAAAATCAAACAATTATATATGGACCAAAGTAACAAACTTGGAAGGACAACCATGCAAGCTTTTTTGTCTTAACGGTTGATTTTCCTAACAACATGCTATGTCCATCAATTGAATTATAAAAAAAGGAATGTTTTAGAATACACTTATATGACAAAGAAAGTTCATAAATTGAAGTTCTTACCAATCTATAACTATAATTTAAATTACAATAATTAAATTAAACATATTAAAAATTATTAAACTATATTAAAATACAATTAAATAACATATAATATACAACATAATAAATATTCAAAATTATTAAATTAAACAACACATAATAAAAAAAATCAAAACCTGGGAACGGAAGAAAAAGACTCATACAGGGAGAGCGAGAGCCCCAAAATGCAACCACTAAACGCAAGGCCACCAACCAAGAATGCCCCAAAAACGCAATAGCCTAAGACAACCACGACCTGTGACGCACAATATCAAACGAAGATGAATACGAAACGCTTTAGGAGAAAAAAAAAATGAGAATCACCAAAAATTAGCAGCACACCTGATGAAAAAATGCATTAGGAGAAGGAAGAGAGCAATGAGAAATGAGAGAAGTGCAGTAATGGAGAAGAAGAGATAAATGGAAGTGTCAAACGAACCTTAAGAACAATTTTAATAGAGGAAAACGACACTTTTGCAGTGGCGGTGAAGATGAAATGCAATGGTACAAATGGATAGGATGTTTCGCCACTTGAAAAAACTTAAAATTGAATCCTATGTGTTAAACAAAAAATTATACTAATAGACTCCGATTCTCCAAAATAACCAAAACATATACTTGAAAAGGCTTCATGTTTCTAGATAACCGAAACCTACACTTCTTTCCGATAACATTTTTGAAATTATTGTTACCTTTTGGACTTTGATTCGAGGACAACCAAAATCTACTCTATGATATGCTTCGGTTTTATGAGCAATCAAAACCTATATCTCTCACTCAATTAAATATTTCAAAAAAAATAAAATAACACGTTTGTAATTATTATAAAATTTTAGGCTTTGGTCAAGATCGAAGCCTATTTGACTTATAATTTTCGTTTCTTTGAAGCATAAAAGTTTGCAATAAATATCACTGCATAATTTTTATACAATAATCCATAAATATCTTATTAAATCTTCTATGATCTTGAAGTGTTCATTTTCTAGGTCTTCATAGTATATCACGAGTAAAATTTATATGTTGACAGATTATTAAATATATTTTAAAAAATAAATATTATATTTAAATGTAAATTATTGTTTTGATAACATTAAATACTTTATATCACTTGCCTGTAAAGTTAAGTATTATATTTATTAAATATAATGTTTAGAAAAGATATTAAAGACAAAAATTGAGATAAATTATTATATTTTTATATATCATGCTGTTATATTTGAAGCTTTTATTTTAAAATACATTTATTAAAAAATAGTTTTAAACATTATATATTGAAACATATATTATATTTAATAAATATATTGTGCTAAAAATATCATATTTAACATATTCAGGTAAAATTGACTGTCAAATAACATTAAGTAATGTATTTATTAGATATAATATGCAGTAAAATTATTAAATATAATAATTAATTAATATATTGTGTTAAAAAATATCACATTTAACATATACAGGTAAAGTTGACTGTCAAATAATATTAAGTTATGTATTTATTAGATATAATATATTTTTAAATTATTAAATATAATAATTAATAAATAAATCAACAGTTTATATTGAAACTATTAGTTAATTATATATAATCTATGATTTGATAGTACAGTGTAAATAACATTTATATGATCCGAATATTGTAACTGAATTCCTATTCTATTTTATTTTACTTAATTTTAAATTTGAATTTATTATTATCATTATTATTTGAACTCACTTTGATTTGCATTAATTAATTATTATTGGGACTTATGGGGAAAAAAATCTATTAAGTATAATTTATTAGTGCCGAACATAGAAGAAGCCCAAAAAACTGAAAACTGATACCGAAAATAGAAAAATAAACTGACCCCGCGAAAAAGGAGAAGGTAAGATCCTCATCATCTACGCAGAATAATCACAAAACGACACTTTCAACTCACGTTCCACTAATTGCGTTACTTTTCCTTCTCCATTTTTCATTAAAGCTGAATGAGTGAAGCAGTGAGCGAGTGAGTGAGGTATAACACAGAATCAACCCTCAACCTCAACCTCAACCACAACCTTATCTTCCTTCTTCTGTGTTCTGCTACCTCACTATCTACACATGCAAACTCCTCCAACACTGTAACTAAAATTCTTCCTATAACTGCACAAACTATCTTATTGCCGTTCTGCGTGTTGGAAAAACATTTTGTTTTACCGACAACCCATTTGGAAAAAGGACCCATCTTTGAGGGAAAGAATGGGAGGTGCCAAATCTAGATCTTCCATTCTACTGCTCTTTCTCTTTGTGTTCTGTGTTTTTGCAAGGGCGCAACAACAGCAACCTATAAAAAACGTTGTTGTTTTGGTTATGGAGAACCGTTCCTTTGACCACATGCTGGGGTGGATGAAAGAGAGAATAAACGCGTTAATCGATGGGGTCACGGGAGATGAATGCAACCCTGTTTCTACTAAAGGTTCGAAGAAAGATTCAATTTGCTTCACTGATGATGCGGAGTTCGTGGATCCGGATCCGGGGCATTCATTTGAAGATGTGTTGCAGCAGGTATTCGGGTCTGGTTCGATCCCTTCCATGAATGGATTTGTGGAGCAAGCATTGTCCGTGTCTCAGAACCTCTCCGAGACTGTGATGAAAGGGTTTAAGCCCGAGGCTGTGCCGGTTTATGCTGCTTTGGTTAAGGAATTTGCTGTTTTTGATAGGTGGTTTTCTTCAATCCCTGGTCCAACACAACCCAATAGGCTTTTTGTGTACTCAGCAACCTCTCATGGTTCCACAAGTCATATCAAGAGGCAGTTAGCGAAAGGGTACCCTCAAAAAACCATCTTTGACTCTCTGCATGAGAATGGCCTGGACTTTGGGATTTACTTTCAGAACATACCCACAACTTTGTTCTATAGGAATCTGAGGAAATTGAAGTACGTATTCAAGTTCCATCAGTATGATTTGAAGTTCAAGAGAGATGCCAGAAATGGGAAGCTTCCACCCTTGGCTGTGATTGAGCCTAGGTACTTTGACTTGAAGGGCTTGCCTGCGAATGATGACCACCCATCTCACGATGTTGCACATGGCCAAATGCTGGTTAAAGAGGTTTACGAGGCTCTAAGAGCCAGCCCTCAGTGGAATGAAACACTTTTCATCATTACATATGATGAACATGGTGGATTTTTTGATCATGTCAAGACCCCTTTTGTCAACATTCCAAATCCAGATGGCAACACCGGACCTGCTCCCTATTTCTTCAAGTTTGATAGGTTAGGGGTTCGGGTTCCTACTATTATGATCTCTCCTTGGATCAAGAAAGAAACTGGTAATCTCAAAATCCTAGTTAATTGTCCTTTTTTAGCTTCTACTCTTTTGTCAAAACAATTATTCATATTTTCTATGATAGTGATGTGAGGAAATCATGTCCAATACTTCTTTTATCATGGGGAATGTGGCACGAATATATTCCGTTGGATGCCACATTAACTTTTCTGGGACGATGTCCTTTCTGATTATCAGTATTCCGGTGCCCTTAGTTTGAGTTTGATGCAGTTGGTTGATATTTCTTTTCTATGTTTGTCCTTTTCCTTGTGTTTTGAGAGAATAAGGACTAAAGGATTGTTGTTTTCTAGTAAAAATTGAGTGTACAAACAACAAATTGGTTTTAAGCAGTACGGTTCTAATTTCTTTGTTTACCAAATCTTCTTGAGTGCATTTGTTAGATTCTAAAGCTTCAACTTGCTTTTGACTGGTCTGACATGCCTACTAATTTCAATTTACTACTTGGTCCAAAATTCTCAGTGATAAGTGGTGCCAAAGGACCTGCTGAAAACTCAGAATTTGAGCACTCTTCTATTCCTGCAACCATAAAGAAGATCTTCAACCTTTCCTCCAACTTTTTGACCCACAGGGATGCTTGGGCTGGGACATTCGAGCATGTTGTTGGAGAGTTAAGTTCACCCAGAACGGATTGCCCAGGTATCCAATCTACCCTTTTTATGTCAATCAATTGAATTCCTCAATAATACATTCCAATATGGATTACAACGTGATAAACGTGGGCAGGGATAGCTTATACAAAAGAGGGGAGTCTTAATCAACTTTGACCGTGAAACTTTCTGAATAAGAATCTTTATATTATCATTAAAACATGAATTGTGATGTATGATCAGTTTATTAGCTTTAATAATAGCTACCTTAAAAGTTTATGCTTATCATGATTTCTGATTGGTTGACAGTGTAATTTTTGTTACACTGCCCTGCACAAAAAGTAAACTCAAAACCTTATATTATGTGTAACAAAGTACTAAGACAGGGTAATGTGTGTATTTCAGTGACTTTGCCGGACGTGACCCCACTAAGGAGCACTGAAGCAAAAGAAGATGCAGGCTTGTCTGAATTTCAGAGTGAGATAGTTCAATTGGCAGCAGTTCTTAATGGGGATCAATTTTTGAGCAGTTTCCCTGATGAAATGAGCAAGAAGATGAGTGTGAAGGAAGCTCATGAGTACGTTCGAGGAGCTGTCTCAAGGTTCATAAGAGCCAGCAAAGAGGCAATCAAGTTAGGGGCTGATGAATCTGCCATTGTGGATATGAGGTCCTCTCTCACTACTAGGTCTTCAGTGCATAATTAATACAAAGCAAAACGAAAAAAACAACAAAGAGAAAAGAAAGTTGTGTGGCTATCACTGTATCTAAGTATTATAGTTTTGGGTCATCTGATAATTCTTGTGCTAGATTTTGCTGTTGTGAAAGTGGAATGCTATAGAAGGGTGAAGGGTGTTTGCTAGATTGCTATGAGTATCAGTTGGTTGTGAAAGGACGGAAGTCTCTCCAGGTGACAAAGTCTCTGCCTGATAGAATTTAAGGAAATTTAAGAAAAATAATCAAGAAAATGATGGGTTGGCAAGTGAGTAATTTCGAAATAGAAAACTCCATTGCTGTTGTACAAAGTACCAACTCATAATATTAATGAAGCTCCATAATTTTTATCAGATTTGCCTGTATCATGTGAAATTCTTGAAGGGCGGCTAGGGAAGAATAGACAAACGAAAACTACTGTCTCTTTCACCAGTGAAGTTAAATTTTTATAACTTATTTCATACGGAGTATTTTAGTCGCATGAGCCATGTATCGAATCCAATAAAAACTACAGGGCTAAACTTAAAAATCATTCACCTACATGCAAGTGGCTAGAATTGGATATACTAATCTCGTTTGATATTTTCGAAAATCATACATAACAGTTTTTGTTTACCAACCATCACCACCCCTCTTGGAGTGGAAGTGCTGTACATGGTAAGAACATCTTACCAGGGTGATTAGTCTGTTTTAATTGTTAAAGGTAACATGCAGAATTCCATGAAAAAATGACACCAGAACATGATACCCTGCAGGACATATATAGTGAGATTTACCATACCTTGAGATGCTAATGCTTTGATAAAGTGTACTAATATATATTTCTATTGTAAAGTAGAATTCAAAAGAGTGAGTGAGATCGTGATTCTTGATTATATCTATAAGTCATTCTTCCCGTAAAATGTGGTGAGGAATATATACCTTTTGCAGTTCGTCGGTTCTGGACAACTGGACTCTCTTTCTTCATTTTTAAATTGATACCATTTCTCCTTTGAACTGTCATTTTTTAAATTGAGGACATTTGGATGCACGATTGAAAACGCGCATTAGCAACACTATTTTTTTTTTTTTGCGTACAATACTTGTGCAGACCCACATAATACTTAGTTGCTGGTTCATTATAATTGAACGTGTACCAGAGATGTAAACAGATCTGAAACTTAAAATGCAGTGTATTCACCTAAATAACGAGCTATAAATTGAAAAAAATGGTGCAACAAACAAGTTTCATCTCTCAGACAAAATACAGGAACACTTCTCTAAGGTTCAAAAGAAAGTAGTTAGTTACATTTTCTTTTGTTGTTAAGGATTGGCAGGTTGCTATTTTATAAAAATTATAAGGAAAAAATCTACAAAATACAAGCTATCATCATTAAGGATTTTCTGAACCCATAGGACGATAACATATTGAGATTCGGGGACCGCTCCACAAATTTAAGTATTCGTCCCAAACTTTAGGTTGATAAAGGACTTTGCCATGTTGATATATCAGTGATAAGATCACGCAGTTGATCTATGAGTGTCTTCAGGAGCAAGTTCTTGTTGGCAAGCTCCTACATTTATGAGAAGATGTTCAATGTTTACCACTGATGTAATTAAAAAAGAAAAAAGACAATCTATCAACCACTTCAGCTCAGACGCTAAATATTGTTGTAAAATTAGAGATCTGTGCCTTTTTTTTTTCTTAAGAAAAAGTATTGTGCTGATTAAATAAATTTAAGAGATTCATAAAAAAAAATGGAGTTTAAAAACGAAGGAAAACCAAAAAAGCCTATATTAGTGTTCTTTAACAAGCTAAAAATATAAAAAAGAAAATTCCAAAATGGTTTTGTATCATAATTATCTTTTTAAAGCTAATACCAACTGGTCATAAATTGTTTCAGAAATAGGCTAAAATTATGAAACACATAATAAGGAAGAGACTAGATTCAGTTAAATCTTAACCTTATATGACGGAAAAGTAAATGCTTCTGAATTCCATCAAACAAAAATCTGTTCATTAAATGACAATTTCAAAGCTCAGCCGTTGTAAACAACAGCGTCAAAGAATAGAGATAAAGATTAATTACATTTATTAAAAACCTGATTCAAACCTACCCTTCTTAGAGATGAGGCTCGCTCCTCCAACTTATCAATTTCAGCTTCATCAGCAGGGCTAGAAGCTGAACCGGTATCAAATGATTTTGACTGCAGTATAAACCACGTTAGTTTAACAAGAAAACAAAAGCTTCACTTGACAAAATTTAGTAGTAAAACTCACAAAAAGATTACATGCATAAATATTTAAGCAAATAAGTGACATGTATATGAATGAAAAACAAAATGCGAGTGTATCTGCCAATATCTTTTGTGTCAATTTACACTGTGTTATACATCTACATTAGGGAGAGTTTGTCTACCAATATCGTTTATGAATAATCCTTTAACTCCAACCATCAATTCTTCAATTCCAGTTGATGGAACCGCAATATTGCAATGTAAAAATAATGAAAGACAGTCACACAGGTAATGATACAATACAGTGAATGATAATAATAATAACAACTTTAGAAATCTAAATAACATTAAAATCAATGCAAAACACCAGAACTTCAAATAACGATAATGCATAAGCACTAAGTAGAAAGAAGAAAAAAAAAGGGGGAGAGAACGGTGCTGCAGAACGAAAGAGGAAACCAAGAAAAGGAAAAAAGGGGGAGGGTGGCATTGTAGTAGGACAACAACAGCACTGCAGTGGAATGCTGACAGCGGAACACGTCTCAAGCACTGGAACACATTGCAAGCAGCAACAGTATAAGCCAAAGGAAGCAGCAGCGGCAGTGTCACTTGTGGCTGACCACAACAGCTACGGTTGCTTAACCAGAACATCTGTATTTTAGATTGTGGCTGGTATCTTAGGTTTTTTTTATTTTGCATTGGGTTTGGAGCGGTCAGTATGACCCGATCCTTTTTTTTTTTCAAAATATAAAATTTAAGAAGCCTTGGGTCAGTGCGACCAGACAGAAATGAGGGCAGCGACTTCAACCACGGTCGTTCCATAGGGCCATTCCACAACGTCCATAACTGTCACTAGCCATCATGAAACCCAATTCGCCACTACCATGCAGTGGTGGGCAGAAAAACAATATCTGTCACCCATTTTTCCATGGTCGTTTTTTTATAACACTGACAACCATGAGTTAAACTTGCATGGTTCAACTATCAGCAAATTGATCCCCTAAACTTACAAACTGTGACATGAATCATGCAAAAATGCACCCCATGTAGCCAATTAACGTGATTTGGTAAGTCAAGTAGTTGAGTTGCTGACTTCGGAATGACAATAAGTTGTTTGCATTGCCGCCAAAGCACACTGAACGTGAATTCACAGTTAGACATGGATTCACGTTCATTGTATATTGGAACATGTGATAGCTGAATGATATTTCTGAAACTGACCTATTGAAGGACACTGCATGTTTAGTGAAACTAGGATCTTTCAGATTTCTGAACTCTGTAACTAAACACCACATTTCAGTTTAAACCTCTGGGACCATCACGATTTTGCACCAATGAATGTTGGAATTACCATAAAGTGATGGCACCAATTTTAAGTTTCTATAATGCATCAAATGCATATGCACGTGAACAATTGATAGCCACAATACATCCGGAATATCAAGAGTAGGGCTTTCAATAGTGCATGACAGTGACACAATAATGCTGTTGTGACGCAGCGGAATCAGGGGGCGCACAGTGCTTACGATCACTTTTGGATTGCAGTAGGATAGCACTGCAATGCTGTGATTTCAAAACCCCTTCTTGCTTAGCTGTTAGGCTTGTTTTTTGGAAGGGAAGGGGGTATTTCAGGGAATTTGGGGGGAAACACAACAAAAACGGGTGAGACCTGCAATCATCTACATCTATTCTCTCTCTGGCGAGAAAACTTACAGCCTACCTGTCTCTGGATATGACGAGACATGTTGGCTATGTCTTTTGTTCATGTATGTTTTGTTAAAGATATATGTGACCTTTCTTAGTGGTTACAACGACTCTAATTCATGTATTTTCTTGTATGGCGACTTTTTATTGTTAATCATGAATCACGGTTATTTAACAACTTTCCATCATCGAGAATTTAAACTGTATAAAAAATTCAGAATAGCATTTGAGATCGATTGCTATGAGATACCAGATTTTTGAAATCTTTTCAGATCTCAATCCATGGAGAGTCAAACTACTCCTATGTCAAAAACCCAACGTCTTATCCTTTTACGTTAACAATTTAACACCACATTCATGCGTACAACCACAAGGCAGCATTGACTAGTACCTCTCCCACCCTCTCACAGCTCAATACAGTTTAATGATTTAACTTCGGCACATAATAACCTCCCAAAAAAGTTCACGGAATCCACAAATCAACAGAATTCATTGTCAAAATGTATTTCACAACAAAGCAAACACGGTATGGAGATTCAAGAGAAAGTCAACGAGCGAAATCGTGTACCTTCTGGGAGTTAGGAATGGCAGTGAGAATGGTCCGAAGCGCAGCGACAGCGTTCTTGTACCGCAGGCGAGCCTCTTCGAGGGCGCCTCCGGCGCCGGCAGAGGCTGTGGCGCCATCGGAGTGAAGATTGGAGTTGTCTGAAGCGGAGTCAGTGGTGGCGGAGGGGGCATTAGGGGAGGTGGAAGTGGCGGAGGGAGAGGTGGACCACAGGACAGGGTTGCAGAGCTCGTCGTTCATGGAAGAGAGGATCTGGAAAGCGAACTCTATGGTCTCTTCCAAGTACTTCTGTCCTTCCATCGCCAACTCCTGAGTCGTTTTCGACCTTGACATCATGCCGTTCCCCAATTGTTCTTCCATTACAATCCCTTCACACTCATTCAGCGCCAAAACCACAAGATTTAGAAATTCTAAAACCCTAACCTTTTATAGATTCAAAAATACAAACAATGACGAAAAATGTTAATAAAACAATACATAAAAAAATAAAACGTCGACAACAGGATTCGAACCTGCGCGGGCGAAACCCAGTAGATTTCAAGTCTACCTCCTTAACCACTCGGACATATCGACATCTTGGTTTTGTTTATCGAATTCTTCTGGTATTCTTTCATAGTTTCCTACTCCCATTTTTCAATTTTATGAAAATTTTAATTAATAACAAAATGTATGCTAAAAATTGTAACTTACAACACTCCTAATAACATTTCTCTTAATTTTTTTAGAAATTTTTATTTTTAATTTACGAACGAGTTAATTTTATTTACAAAAAAGTCATTTATTTTTTATCGTATTTAATTCTTATGAAAAAGTATTAAGGAAAAAGTTTCTATTAACAATTTTTTTCAACAATGTTATTTAATTTAAATATCGAATATGAATAAGGGTTATATTGTTCTTTTATACAGTGAAATACTTCGATTGTTCTTATAAAACTCAATACCAAATTCAATATTTATAGGCTTAAATTTGCATTAGTTTTTTTATTGGATTTCTAAGAAAGGTTGTCATGCTCGAGATTATTTGATATTTTATGGGTTTAATATATTTTTAATATTCTAAGAATAGATTTAATTCTTTTATAAAATTTTGTTAAGTTTATTTGACGTTTCAAATGCATTTTATAGTTAATATTAAAGCAGAAATGTATCAAATGGTATAAACAACTCAAACGTTATTATGAAACGCATTTGAAACGTGAAATAAATTTAACAAAATTTGGTTAAAATGACTAAATTCATATATTTTTAAAGTTAAAGGACTAAATTGGGTCAATGTTTCGAAGAGGAATTAATTTTAATTTTAATTGAAAGTTCAATTTTAATTGAAAGTTAAGCGACCAAAAACATATTTAACCTATATTTTATTTACATCCCATATTTTTGGTGTAAGACTGACATTTCTCCATTGTGTACTCTATTATAGAAAGAAAACCATATTTCTTTTTTATTACTTTTACATAGTTAGAAAATATTTTTATATGATCAAATTTTGAAATGAAATAAGTTTCTATGTATTTTACAGATTTTTTTTTTCTTATCTTACTTTTATTGTATTTTTCAGTAGAGAAAAATTATCTTTTCAATTTGTGTTATCATATACTAAAATCATGTTATGTTTAAATACTTTATTTTGAGACGTAAGGTTTTCGGTAGGCTTGGATTTCAGAAGTTTTCTTTGAAGATAGTCATTGTTGATAAAAGAAGTTATTTATATTTTTTTTTATAAAACTTTTGAGACAGATCAACCCAAGCTGAATGTTGAGACTGGTTGACCCGTGCCAAAGGCTTAGACTAGTTGACCCAAGCCGATGGCCGAGACGGGCTGACTCGGGATGAAGCCGAGATGGGTATACTCGGGTCCAAGGCTGAGATAGGTTAACCTGCAATGAATTCCATGACGAACCAGCTCGAGCTAATTTTTTAGACGGGTTAACCTTTACTGAAAGTTGAGACAGTCCAACCTAGGGTGAAGTTCGAGATATGTCAACCCAGGCTTAAGGTGAGATAGTCCGACCCTGATTGAAAGTCCATACAAGCTGCCCTTGACCAAAGGTTGAGTAGGGTCAGCTCGGGCAGAAGATCGAGAAGGGTCAGTCCAATCGAAGGTCAAGAAGAGTAAGCTTGGGCCGAAGGCATAGAAGGGTCGAGTAGGGCTAAAGGCTAAGAAGGGTTGGCTCAAGCTAAAAGTCGAGATGGACCGGCCTGTGTTGAATCACTAGAAGAACTAACACGTACCAAAAGCCAAGAAAGGTTTTCATGAGTTAAAGGCTGAGATAGGTCGGCTTGCCCCGAAGGCTAAAAGGGTCGGTCCGTGCCGAAGGCTAAAATGGTTCGACCCAATTATCGAGACGAGATGTGATAGCTTGGGCCCAACCATAGGTCCAATCAAAGGCCTAATAACTAGGAGCATGCTAAGGAAGATACATGAGAAGATTGATCTTCAAGGAGCTAATGGTATTCATGGACTTCAAATGCTATTTCCTTGAACCAAGGAAGATTTCAAGATAAGATGGGCTTGCTCTAGTCCATTAGAATAGATTTCAATTTGGCCAATTTTTTAGCCCATGCTTTCTATATAATTTTAAAAGTCTAGAAGTAGTTGGGATCATTTCTCACCTAGCTTTTGGAATTGGATGCAATCAAGCCCGATTTCAAAAAGTCTAGGCCGAGAATGTGTCTAAGCTTAACAATGAGTTGCAATGAGTTACACATTTAGCACATGGGATAAATAAGGAATTCGTGAACCATCCACATGGCATGTGATCCACTTTTCACAGATCTTAGATCTAGATTTAGACGTATATCCTTCATATGGTTAGGTGCATTTGCATTTGATTTCTATTAGCATGTAACTTGCATTTAGGAGCTCACCTTCTACAATAAATTAAGGTCTTCATTTCTTTGTAAATCACTCTTGAATGGTGCAAAGTTATGTTGTTGAAATCACTCCACAAACTTTCCTTTGAGAGTCACCTAGCTAGAGTGTAAGACTCGGAAAAATTAAATAAATAAATATTTATTACAATAATTGTGGATTAAAGATATATCTAAAAGAATTAGTTTGTCAAGTTATAAGAAGGAATAATAGTAGCTCAAGGGGTTGAGATTACTTAGTTGTTTTGAGAGGTTTTAGGTTTAAGTCTTAAGGATTCCATTAGTGTGATACTTTAATTATTTATTTTTAGTTTGCATGTGATGTGTGGTCTTGTGATGGGGTATTATATTTGTGTATGTGCATAAAATGTCATGAAACATGTAATGGCTTGTGGTTTTGTATATGCTTGATATTGGTGTGGATGAGAGTTTGAACCTTGGCTAGTGCTAAATAGTTCTTTCTACTCATTATTGTTTTGCTACCATGGTGGATGATCCTTGAACCCTAGTCGTCTTTAGGGGAGTTAGAGGAGCAGTATAGTTATGGGAATTCATGGGTAGAAACCTCCATGTTACTGCCACTTGAATGGCAATCAAGCCATTTTCGTTTTTTAATTAATTTATTAATTTTTGTTGGGCTAAAAAAAAGGAATTGAGGGTTTGGTTAGTGAAGAATTAGGGGGAAAATTCATGGGGCTATGACAGCTGAACTTTTGAGAGCATCAAAAGGAGACCTAAAGAGAGTTTAGAGAGATATGAAGGTTCTTGGAATTAGAGTTGAAGGTTGAAGTTTTTTCTGGGCAAGAAGAAGCATCTGGGAGGTAATCTTTAACGTAAGCAAGGGTGGAGCAGTGGGAAAAGAGGTAAAGGGAGTTGTATTTCTCATGTTACCTATTTGTATGTGTCTCTTTTTGTGAAATAGGTATTTGATTCCCGTTTCATGATGAGTAAGATGTTTGGTGCCAATGTGTGGAATGAAAATTGTGTGTATGTATTTAGATGGAGCTAAATTGAGTATGTATGGATGTTGGAAGCATGATTGGTTGGTTTTTCGTGCAATTGCATGAGTGGTTCACGTATTTGTGGCTTGGGCATTTTTGTAGGTGGAGAAGTTGAGGTTCTGCATATGAAACTATGGTGCACCGCTGAGCAGTAGTTTGGAATCGCCAAGTAGTGCCTAGTGCGCAGTGAGGTTCGCTCTTGGTTGTTGTGTGATGGCGCATTTTGGTTTTTGTTTGAACATGCACCTTTGATTGCGTGTTATTTTGATATAAAAGGGGCTGAATTGCTACTGTTTTAGGGAGTTGGTGTATAAAGAAGTGTTTTGTGTGCATGATTGATGGTACTTGGGTTGCATTTAGTGTATGCATTGTTTAGTTGGTGTGAGTATTGCAGGGACGGTGCCATGAGGAAAGGATTTAATTAGTCATGTGGATATAAATTAAAAAGTGATATAGGTTGGGAAAGCTAGAAAGGATATGAGATGGTTGGTAAGTGTGAAACAAGTACATTATTCATGAAAAAATGTTTTTTGTATTTTTGGGTACCAGGAACCACTGGACGTTGGATTCTTTTAGCTAAGCCCTAAGTCTTGGGTTTGGGTTCTGCCGGGTGGTGGTTTCCTACCGCCAGACGTCGGGTCTTGGGTTTGCTCCCGTTGGGCGTGGAAACCTAAACGTTGGGCAACTACATTTTTTCTACTTTGCACTATTTTAGTAAAATTGCATTTTCTAGTTCGTTAACTGTATAATTTTAGCTAAATTTTTGACAACTAAATCATAACATGTTGTTCTTTAGGTTAAACAGTGTGATCTTAATTTGGATGTCTGTAGTTAGAGATACATGTTACGCATGCTTGCTAGTTTTGCGTGGTTACATTGTGTAGATGTTTTGTTGTGATAAATTGTAATAAGCCTCGTTTGTAGTATATCGGATGTTGGGCCTGATGATTGATGTATTTTAAATACAATGATAAGGTATGAACCCTATGTGTTGTTCAAGTTGGGTTATGATTATGTTTATGCCTGAATGTATTACGAGCGGGGAGGTTTGTAATTAAGTTGGACGCGTAATGACTGTAGGTAGGGAAGTCCGTAATGTTGGAAATCTTGTGTGAGAATACGAGCGGGGACGTTCGTATTGGTGGGCTCCACTTGATTGTTTACGAGCGGAGAGGTTTGTAAATTGTTGTGTTCACGCGTGTTGGACTGTGAGTGGGGAGGTTCATAGAGGTTGGACTATGAGCGAGGAGGTTCGTAGAGGTTGGCTACGAGCATGGAGGTTCATAGAGGTTGTGATATCCTGATAACTATGTTTTGATATGATTATGATGAGTTTGGATGTGTTAGTCTCATATAGATTATGAGACTATAATAATATATTTTATCTTGTGAGATAAGGTCTCTACACATGGGTATCTTGTTGTGTTAAGTTGTTTGGGAGAGGTGAATATGTTATATATGTATGTTTAATTTAGGTTTAATTACTCGGATGATACCCACTTTGGTAGGAGTGTGTCAATTTGGTACCCGCGGGAAAAAGTGTCAATTGCGTCCCCACTTTTGAAAAAGTGCCTTAATTAGGTCCTTTTTAGAAACAAAAAAATTAATGCCTTTAATGTCACGCCATGTGTCACTCTATGGTTTTTTTAACTTTTTTAATTTTTTTTTTGCAAAATTTTTTTGTTGCCACATGTTAAGTCCTTGTTATGACACGGGACAATGTTAGTGCTACGTGACAGGATAATGTCACGTGTGACAAATGTCATTGTACTGATTTCAATTTAGTACCCATATATACCTCATTGTTTCAATTTAGTCTCCACTTTTGTGTCTTTGGTTCAATTTTATCCCAATTTTTTTTAATAATTGAAGTACATTTTTTAATTCACTTTTTCATAAAATTAAAAGTAATTAAGTATAAATATTTTTACAACATTAATGATAGATATTTACATTAAAATTTAGTGGTAAAAAATGTTATACTAATAGAACAATATAGTCATACACTTTTTTTTTTCCAAAATAGAGCAATATTGTCTCTCTCTCCAATTCAAGACCAAGTCTATTATTTGTATAAATGTTATACTAATATTTTTTTTATTATTATAAATGACTTTTTAGCATATTACATTATTGTATATTATTAACCCATATCTTGTCAATGTATTCTTTGACCACTAAATTTTAATATAAATATAAGTACTTAATTTTGTAAAAATATTTATACTTAATCATTTTTAATCTTATAAAAAATGAATTAAAAAATATACTTTAATTATTAAAAAACATGGGAAAAAATTGAACCAAAGACACAAAACTGTGGACTAAATTGAAACAATATGATATATAAGGGTACTAAATTGAAATCAGTACAATGGCATTTGCCACACGTGGCATTATCCTGCCACGTGACACTAACATTGTCATGTGTCACAACAAGGACTTGACACGTGATAACAAAAAAAACTTCAAAAAAAAAAATTAAAAAAATTAAAAAAATTAAAAAAATCAGAGAGTGACACGTGTAGTGCCGTTAACAGCGTTAGTTATTTTTTTCTAAAAGAGACCTAATTAAGACATTTTTTCAAAAGTGAGGATGCAATTGACATTTTTTTCCCGTGGGTACCAAATTGATACACTCCTACCAAAGTGGGTACCATCCGAATAATTAAACCTTTATTTTATTAGCTCACTCTTTCTTCTTATGGTTGTGCAATGATCGTGTGGCATTATCACACGAGAGCAAATGTGGTTTCAGGTGATGCTAGTGAGGCATAAGTGAGGAGATGTGGGCTAGCTTTGGGGGATTTTGAAAGATCTTTAAAAGAACTATATTTCATAATTTTTTCTTTTTAAAGTTGATTTTAGTTTTTAGAACTTGTAATGGATTATTTTGAATTATTAGTTTTTTTTTATTGTTGATAAATATTTAAATTTTCTCGCGTTATAGGAATGGTATCAGATTATTTATTTTAATTATATTTTTACTATACCAAGTAATATCCACTTGGGATGTTCCATACATAATTCCCTAAGAACCTCCTCTAGCCCTCCTCCTCTAAGTTGGTCGAACCTCTTAGAGTTCTTGCATCACCTTTCAATCCTTCACCATCCAAGATTATACACTTTCTTCTGCATCATCACTCCATGGAGACTCTTTCTTCCAGCAATTTCGCCAAGAAGCCTCATCAAGATGGCCAAAACCAATTGTTGAGATAGGTCAACCTGATGAAGGATTAACCCCAACCAAGGATGGAGGCACATGCTTAAGAAGACTAAGCATGTTTAGAAAGGAAGTTCACTAATCCTTCATCCCTTTCATTTGTGTTTGTTATTTTTTGATTCCCTAAGTTGGCTTAGTTGAATCA
>Ga0214544_1004576_pt1 | contig 27675 bp, 28 predicted proteins | sample CNSS3metaG_FD_160074 | JGI IMG/M metagenome (GOLD analysis project Ga0214544, IMG submission 160074) | Root nodule microbial communities from cowpea collected in UCLA plant growth center, Los Angeles, California, USA - CNSS3 | ecosystem: Host-associated > Plants > Roots > Nodule | place: USA...
GGTTTTAATTCATCTATGTCTTTTATCTTTGAATCACGTAAAAAGTAATGATTTTAAATCTATATGCATGTTGATCATATGAGTTCAAGGGTTTTTAAATCTAATTGAGACTTTACTTTGATTTTATGTAGAAACTTTCATGTGATTAAATGAGTTTTTACCAATAATTGAGACTTTACTTTGGTTAAAGGTATTTACTCTAACTACAATTAATTGAGACTTTATTTTGATTAATTAAGCTTTTTATTTGGTGAGGAGATAAAAGAATAGACATGATTAGGCATAGTAAATTTGATTGAGATTGTACTTTGGTTGAATTGACTGTGGATAATCTAAAAGTTCTCACTTTTAATTGAGACTGTACTTTGGTTAAAAGTGAGAACGCAAATAAATTAATTGAGACTTTACATTGATTAATTTGTAAATCTATAACAATAATTAATTCAGCAATAATCTTTAGATAACTAATGATGAATCTATTTTCAAAAAGCAATGGAATCAATCTATTATCTTTTAAATTTTATTTCTATCTTTGTTTATCTTAATCCCCTATATTTTTTATTTTATTTGACTAACTCATTTGTATAGTTTTATAAGAACTAACTTGTTAAAAATCAATTCCGTGTTCGTTGGGAGACGACTTTGGGTTACTTTACCCTTACTATTTTGTTGACTACTTTCTTAACAATACTGAAGTTGTCATAGATAAGTAGTATTAATTTGATCACGTCAACGACAACGTTATCAGTAAGATAAGAGGAATAACCCACCTAAGACAGCATATACAAACCGCCAAAGAAAGTAGTCGGTTCATGCCGACAACCTTAAGACACTTAACGAGATCAAAGCCCCCTGATATCCAATGAGCCCACAATAATCGAACTAAGGGCCTGGGCTAAGGCCCAGGCCCACTTACAGCCCAAACAAGGGCCCATTAATACTCTATAAATACGCATGGACCCCATTAATTAAAGGTATGCATTCATTACTCCATTAATCACCTGATTTGACTTTGAGAGCTTTGGATGACTTAAGCTTCGGAGTCCCTTCTGTAGGTAACCCCTCCTGGGTCCTAGCCGATATATACAAGAAGAGGAGAAGCCAACTGAGGAGATAGAAGATATGGGTAAGGTGATACTTGTGCCGAACTGATCTTATTTGTTCTCTATAAGAACAATTGGCGCCCACCGTGAGGCACGAGAAAACACCTTACTACCCGTTTTTCTCCAAAGATGGTTTCAACCTGTATTAGAGCTGGAGTGAATAAGCAAGTTGATGCTGGTCCCTCAGGACCCGCTAACATCACCCCAGATCTGGCCGCCATCCTAGACGGTCAGGCCAAAATGCAACAAGAGCTGGCAGATCTGAAGAAACGTAGCGCTGATGAGATGGAGGCACTGCGACAAGAAAATTCTCGCCTCAAGCGAAAGATCGAGGCCGATCCCACTCAGAAGGAAAAAGCCAAGGAGGCATCTGAGGCTACAAAGTCCCCGACTTTCCAACCCACAAAAGAAGAAAGCGAATACAACCCCACCCCTCACACCTTCATCACCACCCAACAAACACCCATTCCCTCCACCCACCCCACTCACCCATTCCCTCACACCGCGGCCCCTACACCTGTTGCTACCATCCCTACGACCCAGGTCCCTTACAATATACCCATCACCCTACACACTACCCACATCGCCCCTCACAATTTCACCTTCACCTTTCCTACTCTTGTTCACCACCCCATTCCCCCCATCCACTACCACCACACCAACCCAGACGTCGCCACCCCTTCACCGACTTCATCACCAACACTCCCCTGCCCGCCTAGTGGGAACCCTTCACACTAGAATGCTACACCGGTGAAATCGACCTTGACGAACATCTCAGTCTACATCACCCATGTCGCCCTGTACACATCCCAAGACACAGTCTTTTGCAAAGCCTTCCCCACCACCCTCAAAGGCCCTCCTCTAGAATGGTTTACAACCCTCTCACCCTACTCAATCGACAGCTTCGACGCCCTCTCCCATAAGACATTTATCGATCGTTTCAGTAAGGCAGCCCTTCGTACCCCACACCTCAACTAGGAAATGATCCTCCAATGCATGGCACCCACCCTCCAACCTGGCCCCTTCGCCAACAATATCTACCTCCACCCACCTGTCTCTATGCACGAGCTCAAGTTGCATGTGGCCGACTATGTTCGCATGGAGGAAATGCAAACCCTCCACACCAAATTCTGCAATGACTATGCAGCCACCACCGCCAACCCCACCCCACCACCACGCCTTGATACCCGACCACGAGAGCCCCGCCAACCTCGCTTTACTAGATATGCTCCCCTTAATGTCCCCAGATCCTGCCTCCTTGATGAGGCCTTCCAAGCTGACCTCATCCTACCACAACGCAAGACAACCACTCCCTCCAATGCTGATATGACCAAATATTGTCGCTACCACCGCAACCATGGCCACACTACAGAAGACTGCAAAGCACTCTAGGATAAAATTGAAGAACTGGTTTGTGCTGGTCACTTTCGCCGCTTCATCCGCCGAGATGATCATCCCTCACGAAACTTTAACCCTCCTCGATCTGACCACAAACACCCTTTACACGACTCTCGCCATGACAAACGCCCTGCCCAACCCGCTAATCAGGACCCCTAACCGGCTCGCACTGATATTACCCATGCCGATCCTCCCCTACGTGGCACTATCAACACCATCTCTGGTGGTTTCTCTAGTGGAGGATCCACCTCTTCTGCTAGGAAGAAACACCTCCGCCATATCCAATCCATCAACCATATTACCCATTCCCATCACAGATGCTGCATGCCTCCCATCACCTTCACGGACGACGAGTTTCACGGCCTCGACCACCAAGATGACCCCATGGTCATTACTCTTGAGATCGAAAACTACGCAGCCAAGAAAGTCCTTGTTGACCAGGGCAGCTTTGTTGACATCCTCTACTGGGCCACATATCAAAAACTCCAACTCCTAAACACTGCCATGGTCCTGTATGAAGAACTAATCTATGGCTTCTCTGGCGAACAAGTCTCCACCCGCGGCTACATTGACCTTCACACCGTGTTTCGTGATGGCGTCCAAACTAAACCCATTCCCATCCGCTTCCTTATTGTTGACGCGCCCACATCCTACAATGTCCTCCTTGGTCGTCCCTCGCTCAACACCCTCGGCGCCGTCGTCTCCACCCCACACCTGGCCATGAAATTCGCTTCCCTTTCCGGCGACATCCTCACCGTTCATTGCGACCAGCGCTTGGCACGCGAATGCTACATGGCCAGCTTACGCCCACAACTCCCAATCCAGCAAACCAACCACATCGAGCGACCACCTAGCTTTGGCATCGCTCTATCGGGCGAAGATCTAGACCCAGAGTGGGCCGGGATGTTCGTCTCGAACCCGTTGAAGAAACCTCCCCTCTAGAACTTCCGAATGGTCACTCCATCAACCTAGGCACCAGATTAAACTCTGACGAGCGTGCCATCATCACACCTATCCTAGTAAAAAACACAGACCTTTTCGCTTGGTCAGTCGCTGACTTACCTGGAGTAGACCCTCTAGTAGCATCCCACAAGTTATCCATCTACAAAGAAGCCCGCTACATCTCTGAAAAAAAAATGCAAACTTGGCGAAGAACGACGCCTAGCGGCGCCAAAGCCGATAGGTTACTGAGCGCAGGATTCATTGAAGATGCTCAATACACCACTTGGCTTTCTAACGTAGTCTTGGTGAAGAAAGCCAACGGCAAATGGTGGATGTGTGTAGATTACACAGATCTAAACAAGGCCTGTCCTCGAGATGCCTACCCCTTACCTAACATCGACCAACTTGTTGACGGCGCGGCAGGGCACAAAGTCCTTAGTTTCTTGGATGCATATTTTGGTTACAATCAAATCCCCATGGTCACATCCAACATGAACAAGACCGCCTTCATCACAGACGACACCAATTATTTTTACAGAGTTATGCCTTTTGGTCTTAAAAACGTCGGAGCAACCTACCAATGGTTGATGGACAAAGTCTTCAGCCATCTGATGGGACAATGTGTCGAAGTATACGTCGATGACATGGTTGTCAAATCTCCAAGCCATCACCAACACGCCTAGGACCTCTCAGCAGTCTTCTCCGCCTTACGCCAATACAACATTTGCCTCAACCCCGACAAATGTGTATTCGGCGTCGATCGCGGTAAGTTTCTTGGCTTCATGCTAACCCGGCGTGGCATAAAGGCCAATCCTGAAAAGTGCAAAGTGATTATCGAAATGCGTAGTCCCACCAACATCAAAGAAGTCCAACGCCTCATACGTCGCCTTATAGCCATCTCCCGCTTCCTGCCCAAACTAGCTGAACAAATCCAACCTATAATACAACTCCTCAAAAAATCTGCCAGGTTCACGTGGACTGACGACTGTGAACAAATTTTCCAAAAACTGAAAACCACCCTTACCTCACCACCTATCCTCCATAAGCCGAATACTCATCAACCCCTACTAGTTTACATCATAGCCACCGACCACACTGTTAGTGTCGCGTTTGTCCAGGATGTAGGCGGCACGAAGCATCCTGTTTACTTCGTTAGCAGAACGGTGCAAGATCTTGAAACCAGATATCAAATGGTGGAAAAGTTGGCCATGTCCTTGGTCCATGCAGCTCACCGCCTGCACCCATACTTCCAAAACCGCAGCATCATCATCAAAACTAACTACCCAATCCAGAAGATATTACAAAAACCAGACCTGGCAGGACGGATGTCATCCTGGGCCATCGAGTTGTCAGAATTCAACATTCGTTATGAACATCATGGCCCCATTAAAGCCCAATGCCTCATAGACTTCGTCAATGACCTCCAACACACACCCACAGAGGACCAGTGGACGCTTCATGTAGATGGTTCTTCAAATCCGAAAGGTGTTGTTGTTGGTATCGTGTTAGAAGGGCCCAATGATATCCTTATTGAGAAATCCCTCCACTTCGCCTTCAAAACATCCAACAATCAAGCCGAGTACGAAGCTATCCTCGTCGGCCTTTCCCTTGCCCAGGAAGTTGGCGTTAAAACTTTAACGTGCAAACTCCAAGCTTACCGTGGGCCACCTAAATGACGAATTCCAGATCAAAGACCCCATCCTTTTACAATATTACCACCTGGTTCGCGCGGGCATTGAATCCGCTTTTGAACAACTTCGCATCGAACACATTCCCAGGATCGACAACATTAGAGCCGACATCCTATCCAAATTAGCCAGCAATAAATTAAAAAGCCGCCACCGATCCCTATTGCAACAAACACTATCCACACCTTCCATCACAAATACCTGCCACAACCTAAACCACACCTCAGCCGACAACATCACCCCACCCCAAACCCACAACTACACCACCCCTTATATCCAATATCTCCAAACCGTGACCTCTACAAACGCAGATATGGCCAACCGCTTCTCAAATGTGTCACTGCAGAACAAGCACATTATATCATTAAGGAGTTGCATGAAGGCATTTGCAGCTACCATTCTGACGTACGTACTATGGCCACCAGAATCCTTCAAGCCGATTACTTCTGGCCGACTATAGAAGCGGATTGCCAAGACTACGTCAAAAAGTGTAAACCATGTCAAAAGCATGGGAACCTCATCCACCAGAAACAAGAACAACTCCATTCCATACTGATGTAGGATTATCTTGTTCCTTTTAGAAGATTAATGAATATGGTGATGATTGATTAATAAAACCAAGGAAATCCCCACTGGACGTTAAGATAGCAAGCTATCTAGATGTGAAGGTTCCTTTCCAAGGTTCTAGAGAGGAAGAGGATGGATTGATAGAGAGTAAGAAACCAAAAGGAAAAACATATAATAGAAACAATATAAACCAAGAAGAGTAAATAAACATAAAATGAAAAGCAAGAGAAAGGGGAGGAGTGGAGGATTCACGCCACTACAAGGCTAGGCTAGAAGAAGCAATGGCAACCTTGAGGATGAGTGGTGTATGCCGCCACTTGCCAAGGCAAGATAAGGCTTGAAAGAACTCCACTCCCTAAGGAGGAATACTCTCACAAAAGTTTGAAACACAAAGTGTATAAATTCTCCAAAATGTTCAACCCTTCTACAAGTGTTAGAGGTCCCCTTAAATAGACAAGTCTAGGGGCCCCTTAGCAAAACAACAAAGTAGAAGGTTACAAAAGAAACCTAGCATGTTCTAGAAAGTAGGTCAACATAGGGTGCACATGGGAGAAATTTCGTCCAAGCCTCCTAGGTGGCAAGTCTTCATGGCCAAGGCTCCCAAAGGAGGGTTCTAGAACATTCTAGAAGACTTGGTGTCCAAGACATGTGGGCCTCCCCTTTCTAGTTGCTTCTAGAAAGTCTTGTTTCTTCTCTCTATTCCTTAGGATGCCAAGTATCTCCCATGTAGTCCTCCTCCTTTCTTATTCCTACAAAAAGCAAATTAAGGAATTTATTAGCATGTTGGTTTAGGGTTAAGCTAATCTTGGGTCAACAAGTCCACCCTTAAGTCAAGGTCAACAAGTCAACTCAAAATAGTCAACCATAACCAACTTCATGAAATTGAAACTAAAGAAATGCAAAATAAAGATAGAGAGGATAATGCCTTCCCTTTTGTCATGCTCCTAGTGATCCTCCTAGGGTTGGCCTCCTTAGAACTTGATGAGGTGGTCACATCTTCATTACATACTATCCCCATGGCCCTTCGCTAAATGGGGAATGAGTATCCTCGGCCCCTTCTCCCCCGGCAAGGGCCAGGTGAAATTCCTAATAGTAGCCGCTGACTATTTCACCAAGTGGATAGAAGCCAAACCACTAACCACCATCACAGCCCAGCAGGTCCATCAATTTGTCTGGAAAGATATTATATGTCGATATGGTGTTCCACATACTATCATCACCCATAATGGCCAACAATTTATAGATAAGGAACTAGCCAAGTTCTCCACTGGTCAGGGCATCAAACACATAACAAGTTCTGTGGAACATCCACAAACCAATGGACATGCAAAGGCAGCCAATAAAGTTATCCTAGTGGAACTACGCAAACGGTTAGACAGCGCTAAAGGTCGATGGCCCGAAGAACTGGTAGAAGTGTTATGGGCTTACAGGTGCACCCCTCAGTCATCAACAAATGAGTCCCCGTTCAGCCTAGTTTACGGTGTAGACGCCATGATACCTGTCAAAATTGGCGAACCATCCCTGCGTCGAGAACTATATGGGCCAACCCATAACCATCAAAACAAGGCCACCCACCTCGACCTCCTACCCGAACTTAGAGAAAAAGCCCAGATATGCAAGTTAGCCGCCAAAAAAAAGAGCTGCCAGAAAGTACAACGCAAACCTATGTCCAAGATCGTTCATAAGAGGAAACTTAGTCTGGAGAATGGCCAACAGTGCAAGAAAGAAGGATGGCAAGTTCTCCGCCAACTGGGACGGCCCATACCAAATACGTGAAGACGCGGGAGGAGGAGCATATCGCCTGGAGCATTTATATGGGGAAGAAATACCCAATACATGGAATGTGTCCCATCTCAAGTTTTACTTTAGTTAAACATGTATTGTATCACATCGAAACACTTGTAACCCTGGGTGTACTCTTTTTCCTCACCCGATCTTTTTTCCCTAAGGAGGGTTTTGGCCGGGGAGGTTTTAACGAGGCACCCCAGATTCAATGAATAATACAAAGGGTTCCCAACTTTATACGACCATCCTTTACTTCACTTCTCATATTTGTTTAAGTTCCCCACCCTTACCACAAGTAAGCGGCTTGGGTCGAACACCCTTAACTCGTTCGTTAATTTGTTTAAGTTCCTCACCCTTACCACAAGTAAGCGACCTGGGTCGAACACCCTTAACTCGTTCGTTAATTCGTTTAAGTTCCCCACCCTTGCCACAAGTAAGCGGCCTGGGTCGAACACCCTTAACTCATTGGTTAATTCGTTGAAGTTCCCCACCCTTACCACAAGTAAGCGGCCTGGGTCGAACATCCTTAACTCGTTGGTTAATTCGTTTAAGTTCCCCACCCTTACCATAAGTAAGCGGCCTGGGTCGAACACCCTTAACTTGTTGTTTAATTTGTTTAAGTTCCCCACCCTTACCACAAGTAAGCGGCCTGGGTCGAACACCTTTAACTTGTTGGTTAATTCGTTTAAGTTCCCCACCCTTACAACGAGTAAGCGGCCTGGGTCGAACACCCTTAACGGCCTAAGTCGAACACCCTTAACGGCCTAGGTCGAACACCCTTAACGGCCTAAGTCGAACACCCTTAACATACAATCGAGTTCACCAAACATAACATACATCACAATCATCAACATCCAACAAACAAGGTAGCGAATACAAAGCATTAATCACATTAATCGTAAAAGCAAATCAATGTACGAAGTGTTACGAACATAATGTACCAGTTATTACAGACATATTATCAATAACTATTTCAAATCATTAAAAGTAAAATTCCTATTTTGTTGCATCATTGTCCCCCTCCACGACATCTTCCATCTCCTTCTCTTCCCCCACCATTTCTTTCTCTGCTTCCCCATCTGGACTGCTCTCGTCCTCATTAACAAGCCGTCCATCAACAATATCCTTGTTAACATCAAATCTCGAATTGGCTGCATCAACATCTTGATGAAAGAAGGTTGCCTACCGCAATTCCTTTTGGAAACTATTAATATGCTCTTGGATGATACAACCCTTTAAGTCATCGAGCTCCCCTTTAGCACCATCATACTTCTCCTTCAGCTCATCATAGTCCGCCTCCAAATCCGCTATCCTCTTGTTAAATTTTCCCTCAGAATCCAAGCAGCGGACTTTCCAAGTCCCCAACCTTTTTGTCTCCTCTTCCCAACTTTCCCTTTCCTTCTTCCAAGCGGCCTTCTCCTTCTTAAACTTATCAACTTTTCCCTGCAACTCCTCCACTTTCTCCCTACCTCCCTCCTTCACTTCCCGTCGGTACAAAGACCCAACACGGTGACTCAGTATCAATGCCTTGCTGCCAAATTCGACCATGGTCCTCACGAGATGATCTGCCTCCATACCGTCAATAGAATTGATGATTGTATCTAGAAGATTGATAGCAATATCTTTTCTAACAGATATTTTCGGCAACTCAATCAAACCGGACTCTGTCCCTTTAGTGCTACTGACCAACCCCGCCTCGAGCAATGCCACCCTCACCTTCTTTACATCTTTTCCCTTGTCGGGTCGAGCTGGCAACTCAGCCTTTCTCTTGGTCCCACCGTGCACGTGTACCTCGACCAACGATTCCTGTAAGTTTGGAACATCAATATTCCCGGCTGTCTTGGCCTTCGCAGCCATTTCCTTCCTCAACGCTTGGAAAAGTGCCAAATTCTTCTTCTTGGATTGCGCCATGTGCCCTACAACAACACATCAAAACCCGGTTAAGTTAACTTAGAATCATTAGCACAATTTAAGTAATAAATAGATACCTTCAATATCAATAATCTGGTGCACCGAATTATAAACTCTAACTAGACCCTTAATGGGCAACTTATCGGTAAACTTCATCAAGACCTCCTTATCCACCACCGACAACTCGTTGGTGCCCATGTTCTTATATCGAGAAGGGCTTCCCGTCTAGCTAAACGGGAATTTCGTACTCCCATCTGCGTTAAGGAAGTGGTATCTGCCCTCCTCTTTCACCACAACCTTAAAGTATCCGTCTTTGAAATGCTTGAAAGACTGAGAGAACGCGTCCAATCTGCTGATGCTAGGACGACTCACCAAAGATAGCCAAGTAGTCCGCTGGAGGGGTCTAGTATCATAGAAGTACAAAAATGCATGGGGAGAAGGTTGTAGATATATTGATTGGCACAAAACACGAAAGGCTTGCATATAGGCCCAACTGTTTGGATGTAACTGTGTAGGTGCAACGTTCAACGCACGAAACACCACCATGGTAAAGTCGTCCAACGGTAACCTCATATGTAGTTGGGAGAAATGGCACACGTACATATAGAAAAACTTCTCGGTCGCCCCCTTTTGCCCGTGGCATACGCGATCAATGGCGTTCACCCGCTCCAAGGAAACGATACCCATGTTTACACCTCTCACGATAACAAGGGTACAGTTTAGCCAAGAATTCAGCAGACGAGACCACCGAAACAAGGATGATTGATTACGAACGTCAGCAGCCACCCACCCATAGCCACCCTTGGCGGGCCAGTTACTCTCTGCTAACTCTTCTGGAGAGTCTTCCCGCACCTCAGTCACCGTTACCATAGGAATTCTACCCACCATACCTGCAGAACTGGTACTCTCCTCCTCAACATGTCTACCTATACTCCCCCCGGACTCTATACTCTCACTACTGGATGAAGACAATGACACACTATCACTACTAGACATACCTTTTTTCTGGAAAGATGTCGGCTGGAACTAGGAAGTAGTCAGACAGGTATAACGCACACAAGATCTCTCATTATGAAAATTCTCGCAAATGAACCAACAAGCCTTCACCCATCGTAAAATCCACATTTATAGGCCTGAATCCCAAGCGATAAAACCTCTTCCCGCCAAAATCACAACCCATACCAATCGACACAACCATCTCAACAGTCATGAGTATTAGAAATGACGGCGCAAAAACCCCTTGGATTTGACCTTTGACATCCCTTCACCTGCCATCAACTCTTTCCCACATTTAGCCTTAACATTGTTCATCACACTTAAAGGCTGGGGGACTGGTGTACCACACCTAATCGGTCCCATTGGCATATCAACATATATCACCCTTGACTGACACACCTATATCGACAAAGGCTAGGGGACTGGTGTACCACACCGGGCCAACTTAGCAAAATAATAATAAATGATCACCATATCTACACCCAAAATCATTCAAGTAATCGGCCCGGGCTTACCTAAGTCTAGCCGGTGTGAACTGGTAACGTAAGATAAGAGGAATAACCCACCTAAGACAGCATATACAAATCGCCAAAGAAAGTAGTCGATTCATGCCGCCAAAGACACTTAACGAGATCAAAGTCCTCAAATATCTAATGAGCCTAAAATAATCGAACTAAGGGCCTGGGCTAGGGCCCAAGCCCACTTACAGCCCAAACAAGGGCCTAGCCCATGACGTGGCCAGACATAATTAATACTCTATAAATACGCATGGACCCCATTAATTAAAGGTACACATTCATTACTCCATTAATCACCTTATTTGACTTTGAGAGCTTTGACTGACTTAAGCTTCAGAGTCCCTTCTGCAGGTAACCCCTCCTGGGTCCAAGCCGATATATACAGGAAGAGGAGAAGCCAACCGAGGAGATAGCGGATATGGGTAAGGTGATACTTGTGCCTAACTAATCTTATTTGTTCTGTGCAGGAACAATTATTTTATTTTTCATCAATATTTATCCCAATCTAATAAAAAATTGAGAGTTCCTAACAAACAATCTATGATAATCAAGCAACAATTAAAAGTCGGTTATGAAACCACAGATAGTACATTAACTATTAAAAAATATGCTAACTATTAAAGAAATATTTCAGGATCAAGTGAGACCAAAAAATTACCTTTTTTTTCTTCAATAATGGAAGAGAACAAATGAAACAAACGAAAGAAAATAATAATGAGTTTGTGTCCTACTGTTTTTTCTTTTAAAAAATAAAATGAAAAACATGTGAGAATAAGAGAAAACTCAAAAAGACAATCAAAAACGAAAATAAAATACATCTTAATAAATATTTTTATTCTTTATTATATTTGATTTGATTTTATTATTCATTATTATTAAATGTTATGTTTTATAAAAAAAATAAAAAAACACTTAATTTAATAACCATCAATTTTGAATATAAATTGCATATAATTTAAAAATTTTGAACACCCCTGCCCTTTAGACGCTCCGCCATTGCATGTGTTGTTGTAGTATGAGTGAAGACCGAGATGCTTGTCAAGTTGGGCCAAATATATTTTATTTCCTTCGATTAATTGTATATTTTATCATCAAAGTTTTCATTTTAACGAATTTTACTATTCACATTCGATTTCAACACATTTTACGTAGTATTTTGTCAAATGTAAAATGAGGTGAGGACATGAAATAGTTAGAGATTATGATGTGTTCCATGTTCATATTAACAACAAAAGAAAGAAAAAAAAAGCATAAGTTTGTGGTGGTCTTTTTCTTCTCTCTGTTCTAAACTTTATGTAAGACTTTTTCTTTCCTTTTTGTTCTATTCTACAATTTTTAATATTTTAATACGGAAAAAAATCGTAAATGGGTTGAGTCATGGTTTAAAATAATTTGTGACCAACAAATTTCTGCCATTTTTAATTGAATGTAAAAAACAAAATTAGAAATGTTGTGAATTGTGAGACCCCCTTTTTATTTCTACTACCTTTTAAGGGTTGCCCTATAGTAATGGGCCTAAAGGCTGGCCCATAGGATAAAAGCCTTCACGTTGCCCTAATTCCACACTCACTCTCACTCTTGCAGAAACTCAGCAGCCATCAAATTCCCTTCCGCACTAGAGCTTCTGCTAGGGTTTACCTCTTCACCGTTTCAAGTTCGATCAAGCTGTTCTCACTCCACGTAAGTTATCTTTCCGCTCACACTCCTTTTCCATGAGCGTCTTTTCGTTATACAGTAGGGTTTTACCGTGAGCTTAGTTCCTAACTCTGTTCCATTGACTTGTTCAGCTCGCAAGTCCCCTCCTTGAGTTGTCGTGCTCTGTTGGTTAGAGTCGAGGCACCTTTTAGCTACTTTCAAGTAAGGGAAGCTAGACCCTCTTCGTGTGGTGTATTATGTCTTGTATAACTGTGGTGTGTGGATTGCTTGAGATGGTGTACTGCTATGGGCGTTTGAACTGCTTGGAAATCTCTGTTGGGTGTGAGTATGCGTTGTGCAGGTGCGAACAGTGGCAGACACTGATAGTCTCGCCCAGGCGAGCTTGATTCGCCCAGGCGAGATGTGCAGGGGCTCGCCCAGGGCTTCCTGCACGAGTGGTCGCCCAAGGCTTCCTGCGCGAGTGGTCGCCCAAGCGACCAGAGTGTCTTTTGAGCGAGCACACAACTCGCCCAGGCGAGAGGGGTCTCGCCTAAGCGAGATCCCGCGTTGCTTTCTTGTTCCTGTTTGAGCCCTCGCCTAGGCAAAGGGGGACTCGCCTGAGCGAGACCCCTCTGCCTGAGCGAGGTGCTGGGTGAGACAGTGTTGTGTAGAGATGTTTGTTTATTTCTGGATGACCTGTTTCGAGTGGGTAAGGATGTTATGATGTAATTTATGTATATAATGGAGCATGAGGTATACGTAGCATGATTCATGAAATTTAAATGATGGGTTTGGTATGAGTTTTGGCATGAGAACTAAATGAGATTGGTATTACTAAAGTGACATGAAAATGAGGTGAGTTGTATTTTATGAACATGAATGGATTATGATGAGTTGGAATGGGTTGGACCTGGAAATGTGAAATGTAACGGCTTTAAAGGTTGACATAATGAATGCACCCTTGCATGGTGAATCTTATTTGACTGTATGATTGTATTTTATCTGTGTCAGTGCATAATTCCTTGGGGTCTCTAGGTGAGACTTTCAGGGTCGCGCTTATGTGGTCGGGATGTAATTCCATGGCCCTTGTTAGTGGGTGTTCATGGTGGTGCCCCATTTGTATAACTAGGTAAGGATTCAAGGTAAGGTTGCATCTTGACACTCTGAGGAGCTAGTTAGTCTCACCTAGAGCGGACTGACTCCTGTGGTCAGAGTAACAGGAGGCCTGAAATCCATTAAGGGCTAACCTTGTGGTGAGGGAAATTTGATTCATCGTAACACTTATATTACATAGCTCAGGATCGAGCAGCTCGGGGGTGAGCTGAGGTATCCACCACAAGTGCAAGCATCCGCTGAATCCGACTAAGTTATACGTATCCGGATGAGTCGAGTCGAGTCGTAGTGTAATGATTGAGAGTCATAACATGTTTGGTTGATGTTAGGATATTGAATGGCAAGAAATATAATTTGACTGTATGATAGAAGTGTTGTTGGCTCTAGCTTACCCTGTGTATTGTATGGTTATCTTGTATGTGGTTCTTCTTTCTTGCGATGATCATCAATTTAATTGATGGGAGCAGATGGGCGAGGTTCCAGAAGTCAGCAAGGAAGTGGAGATTCTGCTGCATAGTCTACGTGGACTAGTTGTTATTTCTGCATGAGTTCATTTAGGGTTGTGACCCATGTATCTGTTCGTCATTAGTTTTATGCACTCTGGTTAACTTTTCCTCTAGTTTCTTTTGGGCATCGTGGTGTGCCATGGGTTGTAAGGATTTGATCCCAAACCGCGTTTTATGTTATCTTTATCGTGACATTCCTTTAATTTCACGTACTTAATTAAATGGGGTGTTACATTTATGGTATTAGAGCGGTCATTCCTTAGGTTTGTGGACTTGGGTTGTCCGCTTAGCTTTCTCTATGTGTCTCTGAGTGTTCAGTTAAAATTCTTACCTTTATCAAGCCTAACCAAGTGATTTTCTGTGTGCCAGTGGACTATGGCACCTCCTCGTAGGACTTCGCAACCATCCTAGGGAGACGTACCTGATATCGCCCGAGCCATAGAGGCGATGGTAGCAGCTATGGCTCAACAGAGTGCTGCGATGATGCAGCAGCATGAGGCATCCATGCAGCGACAGGCAGCGTCGCTTGAGCAGCAGATGGAGGCTGCAAGGGTAGCTGCTGAGGATGCTCATCGGCAACATATGGAGGCCCTCCGCCAGCTAGAGGAGAACAGGGCGGTTGCCCCTGTGTTTGGCCCGAAACCACGACCTACAGTCAGGGAGTGGAGCTTGGAGGACTTTCTGAAGCACTACCCGGCCAAGTTTGATGGGAAGACCAGTCCTGACATTGTAGACCAATGGCTGAAGGACCTAGAGCGCATCTACGACGCCAAGATGTGCCCTGTAGAGAACAGGTTGGCGTTTTCAGTTTATATGCTCACGGGAGATGCGGAGCATTGGTGGAGCAGCACCAGATCCATGCTGGAGGAGAGGGATGAGCTAGTGACGTGGGAGACATTGATGGAGAGATTCCTCTCTGAGTATTTTCCAGACAGCATCCGGTACGCCAAGGAGGTAGAGTTCCTCCAGTTGACCCAGGGAGGGAAGACCATGACGGAGTATGCTGAGAGGTTCAAACACCTCAGTTGCTTTTATACCTTGCCACTCGATGAGGAGTGGCGATGCAAGAAGTTCGAGAACGGTCTTCGTAGTGATATCCGCTTGATGGTAGCTCCTTTGTCCATTAAGGACTTTGTCGCTCTGGTGGAGAAGGCCAGGGTGATGGAGAAGATGAAGCGTGAGGTGGAAGGTCAACGCACTCAGTAGCTACAACCATCCCAGAGGATCGGTGGACCATCTAGGTCCAAGCCCAGACATGATGGACGTCCTTGGAGTAGGAGATGGAGGAAATCCATGGAGAATGTTTAGGAGAAGATGAAGTGTAACAGAATTTGGAGAATTAGAGAATGGTTGCTCTCGGAAATGGAGAATTTGGTAAAGATGAAGAGTAGAAGTGGAGCTATGGTATGGAAGGTGGCTAGAGGAGATGAAGGAGAAAGTTAGCCATGTGTGCTCTCAAATTAATAGAAGTGTGGAGTGATCTCAAAAACTAGCATCTATTAGCAATTCAAGAGTAACCATTACAATATTTGAGTGGCTCTATTTATAGGCACATGGCCGACCAAATAAAGAGAAAATGCAACAAAGATGAAATGCAAATGTAGCTTGGAGAAGAAGCTTGATTGTAGACCATGTGATGTAGTAGATGAGTCTAGATGGTGCCAAGTGGCGTATCACACTCTCCTTGCCCAAGTCACACACACCATGCTTCCATCACATGCTCCTTGCTTAGTTCATGCTTTGCTTGCATCCAAAAGGAGAGCCACTCTAGTAACTTTTGGCTAAAGGTGGCACATTGGGCTCGGCCCAAATGATCCCAACAAGTGTTCTAGCTTTTATTGAAAACAAAGCCTAAACAATGGCCCAATTTAAATCTAGACTACTTCCTTCATGCATCATCTCATATTTTAGAGATTTCTTTAGCCCATGTAAATAATGTAAAAAGCCCATGATTGACTTGATCATCTTGTGAGAGGCTCATGTGAATCTTTCTCATCATGCTTCTAGTGATTGGGCCTTGATATGGGCTTGGGCTTGTTGATGCACTTGAGCTTGGGCTTGTTGGGGTCACATTACCCACCATCAGCCTCAAGGGTCTAGGAGCTTTTCTCCTCAGCAGGGCCGAGTTCGATGTTACACCTGTGGAGGACCCCACCCGAGGTATGCTTGTCCACGTATGGAGGGTTACCGTAGGTGCAACAAATGTGGCAAGGAAGGCCACTTTGGGAAGGACTGTCCCAACCTTGCCAGGGCAGCGACACGCCCTCCAGTTCAGACACCCCATCAGCATCAGGGGAGAGACAGAGGCAACAGGCCTCAAGCGACGGGTAGAGTCTATGCCATGACCGGAGCTGAGACTACAGGTTCAGGTAACCTTGTTATGGGTTATTGTGTGATTTCTGGGATGAGATGTTGTGTGTTATATGATTCTGGAGTGACACACTCTTTTGTGTCAAATGTATGTGTGGAACGGTTGGGTCTGCCGGTGCGCGAGCTGCAGTGTGAGCTTGCGGTGTCTACTTTGGTGTCGGGTTTGTTCAAGACAGCGTCCTTATGTGCTAGGTGCCTAGTGGAGATAGAGGGACACAGGTACAGGGTGAACTTAATCTGTCTACCTCTACAAGAGTTGCAGGTGATCTTAGGAATGGATTGGCTCTCTGCCAATTGCATTCTGATAGATTGTCGGGAGAAGAAGTTGTTGTTTCCCGACTCAGAGGAGCCTGAGTTGGTGTCTTCTCAAGGTGTTATGAGGGAACTACATGACGGTGTGCAATGCTACATGATCTTTAGACAAATGGAGGTGGAGAGAGGAGAGGCAACGTCAATGATATCGGTTGTCCAGGATTTTGGGGATGTATTCCCGGAGGAGGTACCAGGATTGCCTCCCAGTAGAGAAGTTGAGTTCTCTATCGATCTAGTGTTGGGGACAAGTCCAATATCGATGGCTCCCTACCGCATGGCTCCGGCAGAGTTAGTTGAACTCAAGAAATAGATAGAAGAGCTGATGGAGAAACAGTTAATCCAACCCAGCACTTCGCCTTGGGGAGCACCAGTGTTGCTAGTAAAGAAGAAAGATGGGAGTTCACGTCAGTGTGTGGACTACAGCCAACTGAACAAGATGACGATCAAGAATAAGTATCCGCTCCCGAGAATCAACGACTTGATGGATCAGCTACATGGGTCATCGGTATTCTCGAAGATAGATCTGAGATCGGGATACCACTAGATTCTAGTGAAGGCTAATGATGTGCAGAAGACGGCCTTCAGATCCAAATATGGCCACTATGAGTATGTGGTTATGCCGTTTGGTGTGACCCACGCTCCGGTAGTGTTCATGGACTACATGAACAGGATCTTTCGGCCCTTCCTAGATAAGTTTGTCGTAGTCTTTATAGACGACATCCTTATCTACTCCCGGACTTGAGGAACATGCAGAACACCTGAGGTTGGTGCTTGGTGTTTTGAGAGAGAAGCAACTGTATGCCAAGTTGTCCAAGTGTGAGTTCTGGATGGATGAGGTTCAGTTTTTGGGGCATGTGATATCTGCTCAGGGGATTGCAGTGGTAAAGTGGGAAAGTCCTAAGTCAGCCACAGAGATCAGGAGTTTTGTGGGCTTGGCGGGCTATTATAGGAGATTCATAGAGGGATTCTCCAAGATAGTGGCGCCTCTGACTTTGCTTACCCGGAAGGACCAACCTTTCACTTGGACGGACAAGTGTGAGGAGAGCTTTCAAGAGCTAAAGAGGAGATTAACGAGTGCTCCTATATTGGTAATTCCGGATGTAGGGAAACCGTTTGAAGTCTATTGCGACGCGTCTCATCTCGGACTTGGCTGTGTCTTGATGCAAGAGAAGAAGGCGGTGGCGTATGCCTCATGACAGCTTAAGGTGCATGAGCATAATTACCCCACCCATGACCTTGAGTTGGCACCGATAGTGTTTGCCTTGAAGATCTGGAGGCACTATCTTTATGGTGCTCAGTTTCGAGTGTTAAGTGACCACAAGAGTTTAAAGTACTTGTTTGATCAGAAGGAGCTGAACATGAGACAGAGGAGATGGATGGAATTCCTAAAGGACTATGACTTCGAGCTCCTATATCACCCGGGGAAGGCAAATGTGGTGGCAGATGCTCTGAGTAGGAAGACGGTACATACGGCACATCTCATGATAAAAGAGGTAGAGCTACTAGAGAAGTTTAGAGACATGAGGATACAGGTGGAGTTGGGGTCCGAGTCCATTAGGTGTAGTACCCTTACTATATCTAGTGACTTCTTGGACTCGATCAGGGAGGGGCAGTTGTCGGATGCCAGTCTGAACAGGGTTAGGGAACAGCTTGGATGAGAGGAAGCCAGAGACTTTGCCTTGGGTGATGATGGCATACTGAGGTTTTGGGGCAGAGTATGTATACCCGATGATGCGGAGGTAAAACGGTTAATTCTTGAGGAAGGACATAAGAGTCGTCTTAGTCTGCACCCGGGCATGACTAAGATGTACCAGGATCTCAAGGAAACCTTCTGGTGGCAGGGGATGAAGAAAGATGTGGCTCAGTTTGTATCAGCTTGTTTAACGTGTCAGAAGGCGAAGGTGGAGCATCAGAGACCCGGTGGCGTTCTACAAACGTTGGAGGTACTAGTGTGGAAATGGGACAGCATCTCGATGGATTTTGTGACCTATTTACCACGAACTTTTAGAGGACATGACACCATCTGGGTGATAGTAGATCACCTGACCAAGAGTGCACACTTCTTGGCGATGAACTTGAGAATGTCTATGGCCAAGTTGGCCCAGTTGTACATTAAGGAGATAGTAAGACTTCATGGAGTACCCTCGAGCATAGTTTCCGACAGAGACCCGCGGTTCACATCCCGATTTTGGCAGACGTTACAGAGTGCTATGGGTAGCAAGCTCACTATGAGTTCAGCGTATCACCCTCAGACCGATGGCCAATCTGAGAGGACGATCCAGTCGTTAGAGGATTTGTTGAGGACATGCATACTGGACCACCTGGGAGCTTGGGATGAGGTACTGCCTTTGATTGAGTTTACCTACAACAACAGTTTTCATGCGAGCATTGGCATGGTGCCATACGAGGCTCTTTATGGCAGGAGGTGTAGGACTCCTCTTTGTTGGTATCAGGATGGAGAAGCGGTGTTGGTTGGACCCGAGTTGTTAGAGCAGACTACCGAGAAGGTGAGGATGGTGAGAGATAGGATGCAGGCTTCTCAAAGTAGGCAGAAGGCCTATGCGAACCGCATGAGGAGGCCTTTGGAGTTTACAATGGGAGATCCTATATTCTTGAGGGTGACCCGAACCACGGGCGTGGGAAGGGCTCTCCGCTCAAGGAAGCTTTCGCCTAAATTCCTTGGCCCGTATCAGATCACGATGAGGATCGAAATGGTGGCCTATGAGATAGCTTTACCCCCGCAGTTGGCGAACCTTCATCCGGTATTTCATGTGTCACAGCTGAGGAAGTATGTATTCGATCCGGCCCACGTGTTGGAAGCTGAGGATATACAGATCAGGGAGGATCTCACAGTGGAAGTACCACCCATCGCTCTTGGGGATAGCAAGGTTGAGGAACGTCGTGGAAAGACCGTCAGTCTTGTTAAAGTCATCTGGGATCGGAGAACGGGTGACTCGACTTGGGAGTTAGAGGGGGACATGAGAAAATCACATCCACATCTGTTTACCTGGTGAGCCTTTATTTTTGAGGTCGAAAATTTTCTTGTTGGGGAGAATGTGAGACCCCTTTTTTATTTCTGCTTCCTTTTAAGGGCTGCCCTACAGTAATGGGCCTAAAGGCCGGCCCATAGGATAAAAGCCTTCACGTTGCCCTAATTCCACACTCACTCTCACTCTTGCAGAAACTCAGCAGCCGTCACCTTCCCTTCCGCACTAGAGCTTCTGCTAGGGTTTACCTCTTCACTGTTCCAAGTTCGATCAAGCTGTTCTCACTCCACGTAAGTTATCTTTCCGCTCACACTCCTTTTCCATGAGCATCTTTTCGTTATACAGTAGGGTTTTACCGTGAGCTTAGTTCCTAACTCTGTTCAACTGACTTGTTTAGCTCGCAAGTCCCCTCCTTGAGCTGCCGTGCTCCGTTGGTTAGAGTCGAGGCACCTTTTAGCTACTTCCAGGTAAGGGAAGCTAGACCCTCTTCGTGTGGTGTATTATGTCTTGTATCATTGTGGTGTGTGGATTTCTTGAGATGGTGTACTGCTATGGGCGTTTGAACTGCTTAGAAATCTCTGTTGGGTGTGAGTATGCGTTGTGCAGGTGCGAACAGTGGCAGACACTGATAGTCTCGCCCAGGCGAGCTTGACTCGCCCGGGCGAGATGTGCAGGGGCTCGCCCAGGGCTTCTTGCGCGAGTGGTCGCCCAGGCAACCAAAGTGTGTTTTGAGCGAGCACACAACTCGCCCAAGCGAGAGGGGTCTCGCCTAAGCGAGATCCCGCGTTGCTTTCTTGTTCCTGTTTGAGCCCTCGCCTAGCAAAGGGGGACTCGCCTGAGCGAGACCCCTCTGCTTGAGCGAGGTGCTGGGCGAGATAGTGTTGTGTAGAGATGTTTGTGTATTTCTGGATGACCTGTTTTGAGTGGGTAGGGATGTTATGATGTAATTTATGTATATAATGGAGCATGAGGTATACGTAGCATGATTCATGAAATTTAAATGATGGGTTTGGTATGAGTTTTGGCATGAGAACTACATGAGATTGGTATTACTAAAGTGACATGAAAATGAGGTGAGTTGTATTTTATGAACATGAATGGATTATGATGAGTTGGAATGGGTTGGACCTGGAAATGTGATATGTAATGACTTTAAAGGTTGACATAATGAATGCACCCTTGCATGGTAAATCGTATTTGACTGTATGATTGTATTTTGTCTGTGTCAGTGCATAATTCCTTGGGGTCTCTAGGTGAGACTTTCAGGGTCGCGCTTCAGTGGTCGGGACGTAATTCCATGGCCCCTGTTAGTGGGTGTTCATGGTGGTGCCCCATTTGTATAACTAGGTAAGGATTCAAGGTAAGGTTGCATCTTGACACTCTAAGGAGCTAGTTAGTCTCACCTAGAGCAAACTAACTCCTGTGGTGAGAGTAGCAAGAGGCCTGAAATCCATTAAGGGCTAACCTTGTGGTGAGGGAAGTTTGATTCATCGTAACACTTGTATTACATAGCTCAGGATCGAGCAGCTCGGGGGTGAGCAGAGGTATCCACCACAAGTGCAAGCATCCGCTAAATCCGACTAAGTTATACGTATCCAGATGAGTCGAGTCGAGTCGTAGTGTAATGATTGAGAGTCATAACATGTTTGGTTGATGTTTGGATATTGAATGGCGAGAAATATAATTTGACTGTATGATAAAAGTGTTATTGCTCTAGCTTACCCTGTGTATTGTATGGTTGTCTTGTATGTGGTTCTTCTTTCTTGCGATGATCATCAATTTAATTGATGGGAGCAGATGGGCGAGGTTCCAGAAGTCAGCAAGGAAGTGGAGATTCTGCTGCATAGTCTACGTGGACTAGTTGTTATTTCTGCATGAGTTCATTTAGGGTTGTGACCCATGTATCTGTTCGTCATTAGTTTTATGCACTCTAGTTAACTTTTCCTCTAGTTTCTTTTGGGCATTGTGGTGTGCCATGGGTTGTATGGAGTTGACCCCAGACCGCGTTTTATGTTATCTTTATCGTGACATTCCTTTAATTTCATATACTTAATTAAATGGGGTGTTACAAATGCAATATTGTTTTCATCCATAAATTTCAAATAATACTTGATGAGTGCATATTTTTCTCTTTATTTAATTTTAATTCTGGACCTGTAATTAAATTTTGTTCTTAAAAAAATGATTTAATTAAAATTTTTTATAATTGGATTTATTGAACATGAAATACAAAAACATATTAAAAATAGTTTTTTAGTTGCATAAATATTTTTTTCGATAATTTGAGTGTGTTATTGCTAGTGGCGGATCTTCACTACAAAAAATTTTAAGGGGCCAAAATAATATATTCAAAATTTATATATTTAATTATTGTTATTAATTTAACAAAAATATATATAATTGAGTATTGAATTTCTACTTAGAAAAATTATAGTTTTTAAGTTGTATTTGATGTATAATCCATTTTAAATAAATTTTTGTAATTTCATCTATTTTACTTTTTTATTTATTGGATACTCTCATATTTGAAAATGTCTCCTCGTTGAGTTTCAAAGAATTAATATGAAACCCCAACCTATAATTCTTCGAATATTAAGAAATGATTCATCTAATTCGATCACTGGATCTTATTATCATGTTTGAAAATATGTAAAGAAGTAAATCTATATTATTTCCATCTTCGCGGATATCTTCCCTTTATTCACTTTAAAAAAAATGAATATATTATTTTATTTTTCATTAATATACTTATTTTAAGACTAAAAATAATTTATCAGAATTTAATCAAAAATTGAGAGACGTAACTACTAAAAACAATTGTATGATAATCAAGCAAAAACTAAAAAAAGGTTATGAAAGAACATATATAACTTTTCCTTTCTATATTCATAAAAAAAATAAATATACAAAATATTTATGAGGTTAAAAAAATACTGACTTTTAAATTAATATTTTAGTATCAAGAGATAAGAGAGAATTACATTTCTATCATAAAAAATGCAAGAGAACACATGAAAAACATGAGAATATAAAGAATAAATTTGTGTCTAACTTCCATTTGAAAAAAAAATAAAAGAAAACATGCAAATGTGAAAGACTTAAAAGATAACGAGAGAAAATATAAAAAATATCTCAATAATTTTTTTTCTTTATTATATTTAATTTTATATTTTATTATTTATTAACATTAAATATTATGTGTAACACCCCATTTAATTAATAACGTTAATTAAAGGAATGTCTCGCAGAATAGTATTACAAACAAAGTCCTGGAATGTAGACACTACTCCTCACGATTATCCAAGAGAAAACCCGAATAAGAAAATGGTACATTACGATGCCATAACAAAGTATAAAATATAAATCAACAACATTTAGAATTTAAAGCCTAAAGACCAGCAGTAAACTTAGATCCAGTCCAAGCAGACTATGCAGCGGAACCTCCATCACCCTGATGATTACGGGGAGTTCTCACCTCTGCTCACATCAACAAGTTGATGATCATTGCAAAAGAAAAGACCACACCACAGAACATACAACAAACAACAGAAGGGTAAGCTAGAGCCAAAATTAGTTTTATCATGCAATCAGATATACTTTCACAGTACAATATACATACATCACCCAAACATGTTATGACCTTGCCATCAATACACTAAGACTCGACTCGACTCATCCGGATACATATATATAATCTGGTCGGATTCAGCGGATGCTTGCACTTGTGGTGGATACCTCTGCTCACCCCTGAGCTGCTCACCCCCAAGCTATGTGTTACAAGTGTTACAATGAATCAATCCCTCACATAATACCATGCCAATACCATGCCATTTTGATACCAACCATTTCATTGAAATCACATGCCAAGGTTTATCCAATCTCATCATTCACAAGTCATACACCCTCTTACTCATGCATATTCATTCATCTCATGCTTTAACATAGCAATCCAACTTAACAATATGCAAACGATTTAGGGATTTTAGAAATAAAACTGCAGCTTGTGTAAAGCTCAGAAAATTTTTGTATTTATATTCAAATTAAATATGGTTGAATCAAGAACCAAATGAAACAAAAACCAACTTAATTGAATAACTATAAAGAAAGTTGTAAACAAAATATGTAACAAAGGTCAATGTTGTCAACAACTAAACTACAGTGATCTTGCGATAAAAACTGCTCTCACTACAGAGCTCCGATCCAAGATCGGACCGGTCAAAGTCAAAAACTATGTGTTAAGGATCAGCTGTTCAAATATCAGCACGATCCAACGGTTAACGAAGTAGTAACTTTCATTTTACGAAAGGTGTGCAGTGTTGTCAACAACCAAACTACAGTGACCTTGCGATAAAAACTGCTCTCACTAAAGAGCTCCAATTAAAGAGCCGACCGGTCAAAATTAAGAATTTTGTGTTAAGGATCAATTGTTAAAATATCAGCTCGATCCAACGGTAAACATAGTAGGAATCTTCATTTTACGAAAAGTGTGCAATGTAGAAAAAGAGTAGCGCCACATGAATCAAACATACTCACACACCATACATTTCTATTCGACCAACAACCTCATTCAATCATCACATCCATACAAACAAACCAAAAATTGGCAAAATAACTTTAAATACATAAACCCTAACTTCCCTTACTTGGAAAAAGCTAGCAGAATATCCCGACACCCAAGCAAGTGAGTACTACCGACCACGGAGCAGATTTACGATTTGTAAAACAGTGGAATAGATTCAAAATGGGTTACCATGGTGAACCCTAGTTAGAATCATGATGACGGAGCTGGGAATAAAAAAAGGTATGGTGGAGAATCAACCTACATGGATTGAAGAATGGGGTTGAGTTAATGCAAAGAATGGTAAGACCCAAACCTACCAGAGCTTCTGTAGAGAGAAAAGGGAAGAGCGAGAGCACTGATTTTGGCAATTGAGTGCAGAATGAGGGGCCTTGGCTACTTCAGGGGCCTTGTCACCCTATGGGCCAGCCTTTAGGCCTAACTGATTAGGGGCAGCCCTTAAAAATAAGAGCAAAAAATAATTGAGCCTTACATTATGCTTTATAAAATAATAAAACTCTATCTAATTTAATTTTCATATCTATATAATATATATCATATATATTTTTTTAGAATTTAAAATTATATTTTTAAAGAAAAATAAAAAATTTTGGATATATTTTTTTAAAAAAATTAAAAATTTTGGGGGGGCCATGGCCCTCCTAATCATACACTATAATCTGCCATTGGTTATTGTAGCTACAACTAAGTTGAGCTCATGGAGGTGTGGAGATAAATTGATTAAAGTTTCATGACACCTTAAAGATAAATCTGAGAATAGAAAATTATCAAAATCACAAAAAATTTGGTTAAACCAAGAAGAACGACGGGGCAACAAAAATTGGACCTTGCGATTTTCTCTATATTTTTCCAAAAAAAAAAGGGCTTTGATAATTCATAAATATTTATGATAAAAGATAATTAGGGAAAAATATATCTTTGGATATTTTATTTGATATTTTTAAATAATTATCTTCTTTAATTATATAATAAAATATTAAAAGATAATAACTAGCAAATCTTCTTAAATATGGAGTGCTAAGTTTCAAGGGTTAGTTCCACTATAATTTCATTAGGGATTCTTGTTAGCAAAAAGGATTTCATCACTACCCCTTTGAAGCTAAAGATTTTGATAGATACTCAATCAAAAATACTATAAGATTAAGGGAAGCTCAAGATAAAAGATATAGAGTATTTAGAGTGTCAAGTCACTCTAGATAAAGAGAAAGCATAAGAGGAATAATCAGCCAAGTCATCCCACTTCACAAGTGAAATCATTTTTTTCATGCACATAATCAATTTAGGTTAAAAATAATTAAATTATGTTTCTATAGTTTTTCAAAAATAAAAATATCTTTTGAATTGAAAATGTTTTTTAAATTAAGTATTCTCTAACTATACCTTCTCCTAAAAATCATCTTTTCTATAGAGAATAGACATTGATTGTCGAATTTATTTAATTTTATTTGAGTTAATTAAATTATATTTCTATAGATTTTCAAAAATAAAATTATCTTATGAATTGAAACTAATTTTTAAATCAAGTATTCTTTGACTATATATTCTCCTAGCAATCATCTTTTCTGTTGAGAATAAAAATTGATTTTTAAATTTATTTAATTTTATTTTTGAATTAATTGAATTATTTTTTTAAGAAAGCTTGAGTAAAACTTTTTAAATAACCCAATCTCAGAAAGAGAAAAAATAACACACTACTAATGAGTGGAAACATGAAAATATTGATTAAGTTTTTGCCTATGTTATTCAAGTTGGTTGAGAAAATTCACTTCTGAAAGGAGCTGACTATTGAGCAATCTGACTTTGTACTCTTACTTTCTAGGTGACAGTGTTCTAATTGTTTTAATTGTAATTTTCATCCTTTGTTTTGTACAAAGGAGGTGATTCATCCCTTGTGTGTGATTCAATGGAAATGTTTTCATATCTTGAAAGGGCTCAAGAGAGGTGTTTATCAGTCTTTAGAATTTTTCTTTTGCATGTTTCACTAGGTCATTGTGGTTGTAATTGAAATACTCTAAAGATAGTGAATTAGGATTGTAACATTGAAGTGACTGGGAACTAGATGTAGGGTTGGCTATACCTGAACCTGTAGAAATTATTGCGTGAATTTCTTCTTTCCTTTACCTTTTCTTTACGCTTTCGGTAACATACTTAACTAATAAAACTAAAAAAAAGATTTTTTTTTTAAGTATTGACAAGACAAATTTTTTTAAAGCATCAATTCAACCCCTCTTCTTGATGCCATTTGTCTAAGATCTCGGTGTTGTTTCACTATTTCTTTTAAGATGTCTTTCTAGAATTAGATGTACAAGGAAGAAGCTTCAATCAACTGGCTATGTAACATCCAGTAGGATATTACTTAAAATAAATAAAAATAAACAAATTGGAAATAAATACCTCATTCATTATCGAAATCTTTCCCAAAAACACAGGAAATTTTAAAACTTTAAAGTTTAATAACCGCTATAAATAGTCAAATATACTCATAATTCACTTTTACAATTTAAAAGTCCAAAGTAGTAAAAGTTGTAATTAAATTGCATGAAAATTAAATAAAAAGTCTTTATAAAATTCCCATGTACTCTGCGCCCACTCTCCGTCACTAAGCATCTCCTGGCTCACTTGTAACATCATCTGGTCCCGAATAACGAGTTATCCGATCATCGCCACACACAAACAAATAGGGTGAGCTATGCACATAGTGACCCCACCAAGCCTAATTGCACCTTCAAGCCCAAGCCCAAGCCCATTAAAAGGCCCAATTACAAGATCACAAATTCAATGGGCTTCACACATTATTCAAATGGGCCAAAGAGATCACAAAGACTTGAAGAAGTGCATATAAATCTAGTAGTGTAGATTTAAATTGGGCCATTTTTGGGGTTTTCTTTCCAATAATACATAAGACATGAAAGGAACATAGGATGGGGTTCAAATTGGGCTCGACCCAATTCTCTTCATACATGGCCGAGATTATTAAGACAAGGAGGCTCCTTTGCTTCATGGTTTGACTAAGGTTGGTCATCACATCTAAAGGCTAAGAATCCTTCTTGTTCTTCAAGCCAAGATCCAAGGGGCGTGACCTTGCCTCCTTCTACAAGCTTGATCTAAGGGCCAAGATCAAGGCCCACTCCATCCAACGGCTCTCCTTTCTCATGTGTAAATGACTTCATATAAAAGCCAAAATTTCACTCATTTGTAGACACTCTTGAAATTTTAAGCAATAGATGCAACTTGAGTTGAGAGCACTCCTCCCTCTATTGCCTTT
>Ga0214544_1004577_pt1 | contig 27671 bp, 25 predicted proteins | sample CNSS3metaG_FD_160074 | JGI IMG/M metagenome (GOLD analysis project Ga0214544, IMG submission 160074) | Root nodule microbial communities from cowpea collected in UCLA plant growth center, Los Angeles, California, USA - CNSS3 | ecosystem: Host-associated > Plants > Roots > Nodule | place: USA...
TTCTTATTGCTCTTGAATTGATTTCTGCCTTTGGCCTTCATGAACTTTGTGAACTTCTTTATCATGAGACTAAGATTCTCATCATCATCAGAATCTTCCTCCTCTTTTTGCTTCTTTCCTTTGACAATTTCAGTTTTGAAAGCAATATTCTTCTTTGTTCCTTGATCTTCTTCATCATTCAATCTTCCCAGTTCAAGCTCGTGCTCTCTCAGTTTTCCAAAGAGAGTCGCCATTGTCATTGTTGCAAGATTCTGTAACTCCGTGATGGCCGTCACCTTGGGCTGCCAAGTCCTATTCAAGGATTTAAGAATTTTTATGTTAAGTTCATCAATATCAAAGGTTTTACCTAGCCCACTGAGATGGTTAACGATGTGTGTGAACCGCTTCTGCACATCATAGATGGTTTCTCCCTGCTGCATGCGAAACATTTCATATTCTTGAATCAAGGAGTTCTTTCTAGCCCGTTTGACATCATCAGTTCCTTCATGAGTTACTCGAAGGATTTCCCACATCTCGCGTGCATTGGTGCAAACAGAAATTCTGTAGAACTCATCAAGAGTTAGAGCAGATGATATGATGTTTCTAGCTTTAACATCATATTGAGCTCGCCTATTTTCATCAACAGTCCATTGAGAAAAGGCTTTGGTTCCTGCATTTCATTAACATCGTTAACAGGAACAAATGGTCCATTCAAAACAGCATCCCAAATACCCCTATCAACTGATTCTAAAAATATTTGCATTCTGACTTTCCAGAAAGGGTAGTTTTCACCAGTGAAAAGTGGAGGTCTATTGATAGACGCACCTTCAGCAAAAGTTTGGTTTGACCCTACCATTTTCAAAAAATTTGAATAACTATCAAAGCACGCTCTGATACCAATTGTTGGTATCGCGTAGCGGAATATTTAAACTATGGTCAAAAACCAAGAGGGGGTGAATTGGATTTTTATAAGTGTTGACAGGTTTTAAAAATTTTCCTCAAAATTTAAATGATTAACTTAAAATAACAGTTACTTTAAAACCAAGTGCAGATAAATAAAGAGGTTAAGGGAGGAAGATGCACACTGATATTTATACTGGTTCATATCAAAAGACCCTACGTCTAGTTGTTAATCTCTTAAACAAAGAGATTAACTCAATCACTATAATAATCAAATTACAATAGATTATAAAAGAGTAAGGATTAGAAAACACCTCTCTTGAACAACCACAAGAGATGAACAAAAGCTCCCCCTGAATCACACAGAGGATGACCAGCTTTCCTAGCAACAGCACAACACTCAATCTTCATCATTTATCTTATTTCTTTTTAAGATTATTGAATATGGTGTGAGTTGATTAAGAAAGCTAAGTGAAATCCCCACTGGACATTAAGATAACAAGCTATCTAGATGTGAAGGTCCTTTCACAAAACTTAAGAGATGAAGATGATGGATTGATTCAAAACAAAAAGGAAATGAAAAACACATAAACCACAGAAAACCAAGAACAATTAAAGGAAGAAGAAAACATAAAATGGAAAGGAAAGAAATGTTAAAAATGTGAGAAGCACGCCACTACAAGGCTAGGCTAGAAGCCATGTCAACCTTGAAGATGAGTGGATGTGTGCCGCCACTTGCTATGCAAGATAAGGCTTAAAATTATTCACTCCCTAGGGAGGAAACTCTCACAAATGGTTAAGACACAAGAGTGTTTTTACTTCAAAATGTTCAACCCTTTTACATGTCTAGGAGCACCCCTTATATAGAAGAGTTTAGGGGCCTCTAAGCAAATAAAAGATACATAAGGATGTTTCTACAAAAACCTAACCCTAGCTTCTAGAAACTAGGTCAAATAAGGTTACAAACAATGAGAGACAAAAGAGCTAATTATGGTGTGTGCAAGGCTAATTTCGTTCTAGCACAAAAGGAGACAAAGAATGTGTCTCATATGTCTCCAAAAAGTGTCCAAAGTGTGCTTAAAACAAAGGAGACCAAAGGTACATAGGTACACTTGCTTCATGCCTTTTACTTTATGCTTTATGCTTTATGCTTTATGTCTTTGTTTTACTCTCTACTCCACATCATTTATGCTCCCCAATCACCATGCGCCACCTAGTATTGCTTTCTTACTCCTAATTAACCTACAAAGAAAATAAACATAGATTAGCATGTTGGCTTAAGTAAAGTCAACTATAGTCAATAAGTCAAACCTAGTCAAAGGTCAACAAGTCAACTAAAGTTGATTCAACTAAGTCAACTTAGGGAATCAAAAATAACAAACACAAATGAAAGGGATGAAGGATTAGTGAACTTCTTTTCTAAACATGCTTAGTCTTCTTAAGCATGTGCCTCTATTCTTGGTTGGGGTCAATCCTTCATCACACCCTTTAGCTTTAATGATAAAGCTTGTTGGCAAAGTATATTAAGGTAGATTACTGGTTTAGATTTCATCTACCTATCATTTTCAGTTCAAATTTTGAAAATTTGTAGTATAAAATTATATCATCTTTATATACTGACCCTAGAAAAAAAAGGTAAGAAAACCTATGTGGTGAATCATGCTATCTACATCACCCTTAATGTGTATATCTATGCAACAGACCTAATGCTAACAAAAGGATTTAACATTACAGGGCAAAAAATAAATTTATTAATGTGTTTTATACCAAAAGGAACATGCAATTTAGCCAAATCATCTTTTTCTATTTCAATAAATTTCAAACCATAATAGCTATAGAGTACACTAGCATACCTCAACTAAAGACAGGGTGGAACAAATTTTCAATAACTTCATGAATAATAATAATACGATGTACTTGCATTTCATATCAATGTACATCTTTTAAAGGGCACACTCTAGCAAAGGGTTACTTGATATCAATAAAACATATTTTTTTAATGAAATATTCCTTCCATTCCTCTACATAGATGTCATATACAATACATTCAATGTGCTTAGTTGTTAAGTTACGTATAAGACAAAGAACAATGTGTGACCTATGAGTACGAGGGTAGACAATGTAAAAGTGAAACTGTACCAGATAGGGCAATGTGAAAATGCATTTGCTGTAAATTTTTACTTATTGGCTACTTATTATTTATTATTTTTAAAATGAAAAATACAAATGCTACTTATTAATTTTTTCCAAATATTCCCGTCGCGCGCGTTCTATTCATTTTAACTTTAATCTTTTAAAATATTATTTTATCAAATATTAAATGAGAAAATAGTAAAAGCTAGGCTACACTAATTGTTTATAATTATAAAAAATAAAAATTATATATTAATATTGATTTTTTATGAATTATCTTTTAGAATTTTTTTTTTGTAAAAAATTAATTCTAAAAAATTGATAGATATTTTTTGTAAAATAATTGTAAATATTTCTTATCACTACTAAAAAAACCTATATTTCTTGTCAATTTTGTTTTGAATTTTTTTGTAGGAAATACTTATAAATTTTGTTATGACAAAAAAAATTGCAAGAAATTGCTGCCAATTTTTTTGTCAAATATTTTGTATAAAACACTTTTCGCAACAAATTTTGTAGGAAATAATTACCCACGACGGAATTACTTGCCAATTAAAATTCTTAGAAAAAATAGCAGGACAAAACCTTTTCTTGCAAATTTTTTTAACAAATTTGTAAGAAAATTCCCATGTAATATTAGAATTTGTAATAGTGTATGAACAATGTTTTATAGAAAAAATTATAAATAATATTTTTTCTAATAGTAAAACTTAAATTGGGATAAAACTTAATATATGCTTAAATGTAATAAATTAATACAATATTTTATTTTACTTTTCTGAGCCGTGGAAATTTTTTTTTAAAAAAAGGAAAGAACATTAGCGAGTTTCTTTCATTTTCTTAATTTTTCATACTTTTTCTACAAAATGTTATCGGCAAGAAAAAACGATAAATACATATATAAATTGGCATGAAATTTTAATTTATCTTTTGCAAATAAATTTACATAAGAAATTTGATAGGTATTTCTTACAAAATTTTATTAATAAGAAAAAGATATATGATAGAAAAATACATAAATAAATTTGTAGGTAATTTTAAATTACATTCTAGCAAATAATTTAACATAAGAAATTTTGGAGGTGTTTCATGCGAAAAATATTTCGCTACAAAATTTCTAAATATTTCTTGCCAATTATATTTTGTATCAAAAATCAAATGAATTTCATGCAAAAAAAAAAATCAAAGAAAAATATGCATGAATTTCTTGCAAAATTATTTTTATAAAAAATTTTGCAGGAAATGAGTGATTTTTTAGTAGTGAAATGTAGGTACTAAACACTTTGTCAAATGTGGAAACAATTCTCATAAGACTGTAATTGGATCATGATGTGTTAGATGGACATTCAATGGTACTACTTTTCTCGTAAGTGATGTATATTATGTCGCTGAGTTTCGAAAAAAATTTGTTAAGCATGGGGCAACTGCAAGAAAAAGGTCTTGGATCCTCGTACAAAATGGGACATGCAACATCTATCATTCAACTAATGACTTTATTACACACACTAACATGAGTATAAATCATATGTTCATTCTTTTCAATGAATGCTCCACCCTCCCTACTGTTATTGGAGAATGTTTACATATTTCCTCTAATCTCACCTATATTTGGCATCAAAGGTATGGTCACTTACATTACAAAGGTTTGAAAACTCTCCAACAAAGACACATGGTGCGTGGATCGCCTTAACTTGAAGCATCAAATATCACTTGTACTGACTACTTCACAAGGAAACAACATCGTAACCCAATTCCTCAAGCTAGTGAATGGCACGCTACCAAGGTCTTGGAACTCGTTCATGCAAATATATGTGGACCCATACAACCCATCTCGAATAGTGGAAAGTGATATTTCTTAAGCTTCATTGATGATTATAGTCTTAAAATTTGGGTCTATCTACTTTCTAAAAACTCAAAAGCTTTGGATTACTTCAAGTCTTTTAAGAAATTGGTGGAGAACAAAGTTGAAGCAACCATCAAATGCTTACAAATAGATAGAGGAGGGGAATTTAACTCACTCGAGCTTAAATCATTTGTGAAGCAAACGAAATCAAAAGGCAACTTACCACAACTTATAGACCATACCAAAACGGAGTAGTAGAACACAAAAATAGAACATTCATGAACATGCTACATTGTCTAATTTCTGCCAAACGTGTTCCCAAAATATTTTAGATAGAACTTGTCAACTAGGCATTTTATATGCTAAATCGATGCCCAAATCATGTTATGAACATCACTCCTCAAGAAGCTTGGAGTGGAATTAAGCCCTTAGTAAAACACCTACGAGTGTGGGGATGTGTGGCCCATATACTAGAGGAAATAAAATAGGTAAATTAGATGATAAGAGTTTTCCTTGTATTTTGTTGGGTCTTAGTAATGAATCAAAGGGTTATCGTTTGTTTGACCTTAAGACAAAAACAATCGTAGTTAGTAAAGATGTCATGTTTGAAGAGGAAAAGAGTTGGGATTAGGGTTAAAATTATGAAGAACAAATAGACATCGAACTATTCATACTAATGAAAGTAAGGAGAAGTACAAATGAGAGGATAACAGTTTGAGAAAGACATTGATAGTTGTGGTGAGCATGATAATAGAGGTAGAAATGAATCAGTAAATTTGCAAGAATATGTGATTCAAGGGAGAGAAAGGAGGAAACCAACTTGAATAGGGGAATTTATAAGTGATGAAGGATTGAATGAAGAAGAAGTCGAGGCTTACATGGTATAAGATATTTTAGGTGAAGATCCAATTTTTTTTGAGGAAGTTGTTTAGCATGAGAAATGGAGAAAGACAATGGACAATGAAATCCAATCAATTGAAAAGAATCAAACCTATGAGCTAATAAATTTGCCAACTATAGCAAAAACAATTGGAGTCAAATGGATTTTCAAGACAAAATTGAATGAGATGGGTGAAGTGGATAAATATAAAGCAAGATTGGTGACTAAGGGGTACTCTCAAGAGCATGCAATTGATTTTCTTAAGTCTTTGCCCCTATTGCACGAATAGACATAGTAAGATTGGTACTAGCTCATGCAACTAGTGAAGGATGGGATTCTTCTAGTTAGATGTGAAATATGCATTTCTGCATGGAGAACTCAATGAAGGTATGTACATACATCAACTAAAAGGATATGTCAAGAAAAGGAAGGAACACAAGGTTTACAAGTTACATAAGGCTTGTGGATGAACGATCTGCTTCCTTGTGGCATAAGCGTTTGGGACATATTTCCAAAGAAAGAATACAAATATTAGTTAAGAATGAAATCCTTTCAAATTTGGATTTTACTGATCTGAATGTGTGTGTGGATTGTATTAAAGGCAAACAAACAAAACACACAAAGAAAGGAGCCACGAGAAGCACTCAGCTTCTTGAAATCATACACACCGATATATATGGTCTATTTGATGTGAATTCTTTCAATAAAGAGAAGTACTTCATCACCTTTATTAATAATTTTTTGCGTTATGGACATGTCTACCTACTACATGAGAAATCTCAATCAGTGAATGCCTTGGAAGTTTATATAAATGAAGTGGAAAGGCAGTTAGACAGAAAGGTGAAAATCGTAAGGTCATATAGAGGTGGTGAGTATTATGGAAGATATGATAAAAGTGGACAACATCATGTTTCATTCGCTAAGTTCCTTGAGAAACATGGTATTTGTGCTCAATACACAATGTCAGACACACCATAACAAAATGGTGTATCAGAAAGGCGTAATTAAACCTTATTGGATAAGGTTAGGAGTATGTTAAGTAATTCATGTTTACCTGTATCATTGTGGATGTATGCTTTAAAGACTGTCGTGTATTTGTTGAACATGGTTCCTAGTAAAGTTGTTCAAAAGACTCCTTTTGAGTTATGGACGAGTAGGAAACCCAGTTTGAGACACCTGCATGTTTGGGGTTATCAGGCAAAAGTAAGAATATACAATTTGCAAGAAAAGAAACTGAACGAAAGAACAATCAATGGATATTTCATTGGTTATCCAGAAAAATCAAAAGGGTATATGTTTTACTATCCTACCCATAGTACAAGAATCGTTGAAACTGGAAATGCTCGGTTCATTGAGAAAGGTGAAACCAGTGGGAGTGAAGCTTCACGAAATGTGGAGATTAAGGAAGTTAGAGTACAAGTTCTTGTAGCTAGTACTTCTTTAACAAGAGTTGTTGTTCGACATGTTGTAGAAACTCACAACAATCAAGAAGAGCAACAAATTAATGATCTCAAGGTTAACAATGAACCAATAGTAGAACAACCACAAGAAATAGTATTAAGAAGATCTCAAAGAGATAGAAATTCTATTATTTCAAATGACTATGTGGTTTATCTACAAGAGTAAAAAAATGACTTAAGTATTGATAATGGTCTAATTTCTTTTTCAGAAGCCATTAATGGTGATAATTTTGATAAGTGGTTAGATGCCATGAAAGATGAGATTAAATCAATGGCACATAATGACGTGTGGGACCTTGTGGAATTGCCAGAAGGATGCAAGAGAGTTGGGTGTAAATGGGTCTTTAAGACTAAGTGTGACTCTCAAGGCAATATTGAACGTTAAAAGGCCCGACTTGTTGCCAAAGATTTTACTCAGAAAGATGGCATTGACTATAAAGAAACATTTTCGCCTATTTCTAAGAAAGATTCTTTTAGAATTATCATGGCATTAGTAGCTCATTATTATCTTGAGTTGCATCAAATGGATGTTAAAATTGCTTTTCTGAATGGGGATTTAGAAGAGGATGTTTATATGGACCAACCGGTGGGATTCGCTGAAGAAGGAAAGGAACACATGGTGTGTAAACTTAAGAGATCAATATATGGACTTAAGCAAGCTTCTCGGCAATGGTATTTTAAGTTCAATGATACTATTGTGTCCTTTGGATTTAAGGACTATTGATTGGTGTATATATCTGAAGGTCAGTGGGAGCAAGTTTATATTTTTTTATTTTGTATGTTGATGATATCTTGTTTGCGACTAATGATCTTGGTCTATTAAGTGAGACTAAGAGGTTTCTCTCTAATAACTTTGAAATGAAACATATGGGTGAGGCATACTATGTGATAGGAATAGAAATATTCTGTGATAGATTACAAGGACTATTAGGTTTGTCTCAGAATGCATATATTAATAAAGTCTTAGAGATATTCAGAATGGATAAATGTTCAGCATCTCCAGTTCCAATATAGAAAAGAGACAAGTTTAGTCTCATGCAATGTCCAAAGAATGATTTGGAATGGAAACAGATGGAAAATATCCCTTATGCATTTTTTGTTAGAAGTTTGATGTATGCTCAAACTTGTACGAGCCAGATATTAGCTTTGCAATTGGTATGCTTGGTAGATACCAAAGTTATCCAAGACTGGAGCATTGGAAAGCTACAAAGAAAGTTTTAAGATACCTACAAGGAACAAAGAATCACATGCTTACTTATAGAAAATATGATCACCTTGAGGTGATAGGTTATACAGATTCAAACTTTGTCGGTTGTGTGGATACAAGAAAGTCTACATTTGGTTATGTGTATCTATTAGCCGGAGAAGCGATTTCATGGAAAAGTGCGAAGCAGCTTGTCATTGCTGCATCCACCATGGAAGCTGAATTTGTGGCATATGCTTTGAGGCCACAGTTCAGGCTAATAGGTTACGAAACTTTATTTCAGGACTTGGAGTAGTCAACAGTATTTCCAAGCCACTAAAAATTTATTGTGATAATTTTGTAACAGTCTTCTTTTCTAAAAACGATAAGTATTCCAACGGTGCTAAGCATATGGAGTTGAAATACTTTGTCGTTAAAGAAGAAGTTCAGAAACATAGTGTGTCAATAGAACATATTAGCACATATCTTATGATTGTTGACCCTTTAATAAAAGGGTTACCGCCCAAATTGTATGTTGGCCATGTAAAGAATATGGGCATTATGTCTACTAGTGAATGTTAATTGTTAGTTATTAATGTTTATGTGACACTCTAAGCTCTTTAATGTATAAGTTTCTAAAATCTGTGTTTTCTTCTTTATATTTATGCATGCAAATTATGATGAAGAAAACAAATTATGTTATGTTATTGTTTTGTAAAAATGACATTATGTTTGAACCCACTATGGACTTCTCGTTTTAAGGTCATATTAAGAAGAAAGGGATGATATAATAGTACATGGAAGGGATCATGTCGATCGAATGATGTGTGACCGTCATGAATTTTATTATTTATGTACCTTTAATTATGAATAATGATGGAACCAATTTATGTAAGGTCTTTTAATGCGCATTATGTTTATGTATTAAATCACATAATGTTATGACATCGTATGAGTCAAGTGGGAGAATGCTAGAATTAATTGACGAATTAATTATATTAGTGACTCATTTGAAATATTATGATGGCCCAATTGTGATTTAATAAAATTTAAAGTAATATTGGTTATTATTATGGGAAGTGATAATAAAATAAAATAAAGATAAAATAAAAACCAACTTGATGGACGTTGGTTTATAAAAGGGATTGGGGTTCTGTCTTTGACCATAAGGTTCTTTTCTTTTCATAGTAACCATCAAGAACGTGCGTGTGAGAAGAGAAAAGAAAGGCAAAGAGATAGATTGGAAACAGTGGTTGAAGAGCACACAAAATTACAGATTGAAACACGCATTTTCACATGATCTCTCATAAATCAATGTTAGTGTTCTATTATGTTTTATTGTGTGAGAATCCTAAATCTTAACGATCCTTGATTGTTTTACAAAAGTATGGCATAGACAAAGCCTCGTTAGTTTGATTATCTAGACAAAGCTTCATCTAAGGCGTAGTTGAAGCTGAATCACTAAATGAATGAATTAATTAAGAAATATTCTTTAAGCAATAAAGTTTAATGAAAAGTAGCAAGTTTTTTTGTATGTGTATTTCTCTTTAAATCCTAGTTTTTTTAAGAGTTCCCTGTACGAACTATTTATCAATTTGGCTGTTAACTATGATTATTGGAAAATAGAACTCACCAAATCTTTCATTCTAATCGCTTTTTGTATTATTTACAAAACTAAACCGGTTACTTAAAACAAAATCAAATTGACACTTGAATAATTAACTTTAAAGTTGTCAAAATAATTCAAATGGACTTGACTTATATTAAACTAAAGTATATTATATAAAAAATACTATATTATTAAGAATAGTGACGGATTTGATTAATAATTTTTTGAAAAAAATAATAATATATTTAAACTAAATATAATTTTAAGTCTAACCTCTATATAAAGTCAATATAGTTCATTATTCCCAAGTCTTAAAGTTGTGTAATCGAATTTCTATTTCGCTCACATATGTGGTAGCGGTGAAATAGATACAAAATAATTATATCTCTTTTAATCACCAAACTGCTCTCAATTATATCTTTTTTAATCACCAACAAATATATGGGATTTTTTAAGTCAAAACTCCCATCGTCTCTATTAGAATCCACATACAAAAAGTTAAATTGAATTTTTTAAGTTTAGTTTTAAAAATTGAATTATTTTTAAATAAAATTAGTTATATTGAATTGAACTATAATTTATGAGTTTAAAAATATGTTTTTAAATAATATTCCATTGATAATAATTCAGAAATTTCAAATATTGAAAAAAAAATTATTTAATTAGTTCAATTTAATTTACCCAATAAGTAATGCAAAGGAAGAGCAAAGAGAAAGAAGAAAGTTATATATTTTGCAGTGGTATTTCGAAGATGGTTAGTAGGGAAGCAAAGCCTTTAGTACAAATATATTCTCTTACGAACTGAAAGGAGTAATGTAATTCATTCATGGGACCCTATGATCCCATCATGCCAATCATTGCACGTTCCAAGAGGCTGTTATATCCAGGGCGAGAAATATGAATTATGATAATATATAATACTAACAACACATCTTAGCTAGTTCTTTGAAATTAAGGAACAATATTTGTCTTCAACCTGATAACTAGTTAGTTGGTGCTCATTTATTATCCCAATCATCCCAAATTTATCTCTCCTTGAATAATATAGTGGATCGATCATTATTTTTTATTATTTTTTATGTATTGTTTATTTTAAAATCTGAAATTTATAATGATATTATTTTTAAAAGACGGTTGAGAGGATTAAAGGAACAAGGAATACATAAACTTTTTTTTTACCTCAATTTATAAATGATATTAGACTAGTGTTAAAACTTTAGGAGGAAATTTCACTGGAGAGATACCACACCAATAAGACCTGAGTCCAACCACATAAGGTATTGATGTCACTCTCAACCTAAAACCTCAAGACTATGGGTTTATAGGTCTTTATTCTTATATTACTCTACTTTCTCATTTATATCCAATGTGAGATTTAGACTCACTTGAATTCCTAACAATTAGGTATACCAGAACAACAAACAACATGTATATCAATAATTGTTTGGCCATATCATGCTAAATTAGGTTGAAAATAAAATTTCAGCTAAAATGGCTTAGTTTTAAAGTTAAAAAACGCCATAAAAAGAAAATGCAATTAATACAATATTAATGCAATTATTGTTATTTTGTTATGCAAATGAAATTAAATAACCTAATCCTCTATGTTTAGTCAGCTTTTTATTTTCTTTCATGAACATATTTTTATTACAAGATTCCGACTTCGTGTGAACTAGACTGCCCCATTATCAGTATGCAAGTCATTATTGGATTTTAGTGATGTAGCTTATAAACATCAATAAAAATTAATTTAGTGTGATGAAGAAATATATATTTTCCCGCAACCCGTTTCTTCTTAAAGTGATACATATTTTAAATATATTTTTTATTTATATATATTTTTAAAAATAACAAAAAAATATAAAAAAATATATATATATATATATATATATATATATATATATATATATTTTGTAATTGAAGAGAAAAGTAAAATATAACATGTACCATAGTGGCCAGGTTAACCGCTACCTTAAAGAAGTCATTAACTTGAGGTAACTGTATCATAGTAGGCTGATGATCTACTATCCTAAAAAGTCGCTAACTTGAGGTTAACCACTAAATCTAAAAGGAATGTCATACACAAACCATAACCGAGTGCATGACGACGACATACTAAATTAGTATCTCATCAATAAACATGAATCAACTAAAGTACATAACGGCTCGATCATTCAACTAGGCGGATTCACTAATTGGACAAGCGACACCTATACCAACCGGTCACAAGAGTACCGCCTACTTTAACTTAGAAAAAAGACAACTGAAACCACTTTGAAAGTATGATGAGCCTGAAGTTTGGGACCAACCAAATCCACACCAAGCCCAATAATGATTGGGCTATTGTGAACATAATCAACACCTAATACATAGTTCGAATCAGGGTAAAAATAAGATTAAACTCCTATAAATAAGACATGATGAATAAAACCAAAGAACATCCATCCAAAAAACTCAAAATTTGTAGTAAAATAAAGTTTGAATCCTGTGACGATCTAATATTATTTGTGCATGAACAGAAAATTTTACAAATAGTTTAAAAATAAAGAAAATTAATTACATTTTTATCTAAAAGAACCGTAAACCACAATTTAAAAGAATCCGGGTATTATTTTGTAGTGATAATAATAAATCAGTAATAATTGTGACAATAATGGTAATTCATTCATCAATATTAACAATTCTTTGTCGATCTTAAACACCACCATAACATCTCTCATTGTTTCTATCATATACTTAGCATATCTATAATTTCTTCTTTATTTTCTCACTTTCGTATACAGCAAAAAATGAAGCATACCACCTTTATAATTACCCAATTTCAATTTTAATTTTTTAAATACTCACTCATTCTCTCTCTCTTAATTATTTTGTAGAGGTATATTTACTGTCCAAACAACTCTGGCTAAATATAAATACGATATAAATAATCAATGGTCTGCTTGGAAGGAAAAAAGAAAGAAATAAACCTCACTGATTACAGTGATCTCTCTACAGTCTTCTCTCCCTCATTTACACGCTTCCCTGTCTCTCTGACACTGAGAACGGAAAACGAGGAATCACTGAGAGTTTGTTTCAACCAAAATGACATCACACTATTTGATGCACCATCACCATTAACGTCAAATAAACCTTCGAAGATCCAAACCTCCCACTTTGTACTACCAAACTGTAACTGTATGCCACACACTCCTAGACTCCTGTCTCCTTTTTTGGGTCAATTAAGGATTTTATTTTCAATTTAATTTTGTAGGTATTTTCTGTGAATTGCTGAATCAAAGAATGGGAAAAACATCAAGCAGAGAATGGACGCGGATCTACCTCATCTACGGAATGGATCAGTGGCAAACCTTCGTCTTCCTTCTCTGTCAAGCCGTTCTCTTCTCGATTCTCTCAGTACTCTACCTTCACTACTTCAACCAAATCTCCAACCTTTTCGAGACCCTTCTCTCCATCGCCGCCGTACACCGCGGCGCCGCACGCTTCGCGGCAGGCTTCACCGGCTCCGTCACGGCTCTCTCCGCTCTCTGCCTTTTCTACGCGGCGGCCAACTTTTTCTACTCCGCCGTGCCTCTCCATTCTGAGATGGCTCAGCGCATGGTGAACACGGTCGAGGAGTGGTCCACGGTGCGCTTAGCGCTTGACCTCGGCTGCTGCGGCCGCGGCATTTTGCTGAATGCCATAGCCGCCCGCCTTAAAAAGGAAGGAGGTTCGGGTCGGGTGATTGGATTCAGCGGTCCGAATAAGGCCGGGTTAGCGGCGACGCTTCGGGCCGCTAAGTTAGAGGGAGTGGAGGAGTATGTGACATGCCGCACAGGCGACCCGACCAGACTGCCATTCTTGGATGGCAGCTTTAACGTTGTGGTGTCCGGGACGTTTTTGCACACGGTGGGGAGGGGACACGGGGCGGAGGTGGCTGCGGCGGAGAGGGGTAGGGCGATGGCGGAGGTGGTGAGGGTGTTGAAGGAGGGTGGCGTTGGAGTGGTGTGGGACCTTGTGCACGTGCCGGAGTACGTGCGGCGGTTGCAAGACATGAAAATGGAAGACATAAGAGTGAGCGAGCGCGTGACTGCGTTCATGGTTAGCAGCCACGTCGTGTCGTTCAGAAAACCCACTCAACACGTGCATGGCCCACCTGAGGTTAGGTTGGATTGGAGATTCTGCTGACGTGGATTTTCTCACAAACACTACTGATGTTCATATATACAAACAGAACAAAACCATTTCGTATTTTTGTCTGAGTTTTTCCTTTTTTTTGTTTTCTCTATAATTTTATCAAGGGGAAGAAAAATTACTACTTGGCTGGGGAGGCAAAGTCGCACCATGTAAATGAGTAAGGTTATATAATTTATATTATAGTTTATATACACTTAAACTTTAGTTTGTTGAGTGCAAACTTAGTTTACGAATAATAAGTTTCATAGTTTATATATTTAGATGTGTTTAAATTTAATTTTGCGTTTCAATTTCAGATTGTAACTTGAGAAGGAAGAAGCAAAAAAATCTTTTGGTATTGAACTGTCATTTAATTGTAAGTCAATGACGTTTCCCATTTACGTCTTAAAAATAATATTCCCTGAAAATCAAATTTCTTGGAATGGTTTTATCTTTGCATATAAATATTCTCATGCAGATGTGAACAATCTAACTTTCACTAATTAGAATAAAAAATTATAAAAAATTCATATTATTCTTATTAAATCAATTAGTGTAGTAAAAAGTAAATCTTTTAATAAAAATATTATATTGCTCTTTAATTTTTAGAAATCTTTATGTAAATATTCCTCGAAGTATCTCTTACCGATAAAAAAAAAGAAAAAAAAAAACCTTAGTCATTCATAGGAATCGTAATTTACAAGAAGATTAGAAATCACGATTCCCATCTGTGAAAAAATTTCCCTCATGCCAAACCAATTGAAATGTTTAAATGTGCCATTTAAACTTAAACATAAGTAGAAAAAGGTCATAATTGATGGACTTAAAATAAGTATTCAAATCACTTAAACCTTGATTAATATTATTATTTCAAAAATATTTGTATCATTAAGCATAATTTTCAATAAATAATTATTTGAGGGTAACTAAGAAAAATATCTTCTTGTTACATAAAATAAAAATATTAAATAAACTATTATTCTTAATCAATATAGAAATTGTTAATTTTGTTTATAAATGAGTTGGGAAGTATTATAACATAAGGAGATAACTACCCAAGCATTTTTGTGTTTGTTAGTTGTATAAGAAAAATGTGATAAACAATATAATATAATATAATATAAAAAGGAATAGTAAGAGAGTAAAAAAAGCAATAAAAACAGTAACGTATATTATAATATTGGGAAGAAATTAAAAGAAAATTAAAAATTGGGACACAGAAGGAAAGGGATCACGTTGTCACAATCTAATTATTGCGTTTTCAAGTGTTGTGTCCATGTGAGCTTAAAGTTATGAATAAAGTTGAAAGGTAGTGCTAAGAATTGATGAAAAAGAAAAACAGTGACATGTGTTTGAAGACTCTACTACGTGCAATTCAATTTTGTGGATGCTGTGATTTGATATGAAAAACGTGGCAAGCTGCCCCTGAAGTGTTATTAAGGTTCGGAATGAATTGGTTATAGGTTACTATCAAAATGGTTACTGCTTATCAAATTAACTAACTGTAATAAATCATTTTAAAATATTAGGATTAAAATTAATTGTAAATGATAAGACCCATACATTTCCAATCAAAATATTCCTAATTTTATCTTTCTTTAATTATAACTTTTCACATTCAAAATCATTCGTTCAAAACAGGTGAATTACATCATTAACTTGGAATTATCAAAGGTGGAAACTCTTGATCTTATTCTTAAAAGTCTCAAACTTATTGTGAAAATGCAATCTCAAAATTAATTATTTATGTTAGAAATTTAAAAAATGATAAAATTTATTTATTCATGAATATTGTTTATGCGTACCATTTTTTCCTTTCAAATTTAGAAAACTTTTATACTTTGTTAGCCATTGGGTCATATATATATATATATATATATATATATATATATATATATATATATATATATATATATATATATATATAAAATAAATAATTAAATGTGGTAGAGTCATTATATTATTAATCAAAGTATTTAAGTGATTTAATTAATTAAATATGTGGCTATGAACTTACATATGATATATTAAATGTGTGTATACTAATAATATTCTAATTTGATGAATGAGTCAAATTAGGAATATTGAAATTAAGTAACTATCAGAAGTTATATAAAGGATTATGTTAGTGTTCCCATTTATGAGCACATTACATTACATATTATTCCTGCTTCGTTCTCTCCCTTTCCGTTAAGAGAGAATCTAAAGGGAACCTTCAGGTACTCTACTGTTGGAAAACCAGGTACCATCTTTCTTCATCTACGGTTCCCAATTATAAGGTACGCTTCCACATTCAATTCTTTAAAATATTGAGAACTGTTTAATTATTAAGAGAGTTTATTATTTTGATATTTTCATAAATCAACATACTTAATTGATTCGAGTTCTAATCTCACTTCTAAAGTATTCAGAGTTATTTTAACATATTTAAAGTTAATTATATAACTAAATATATTTTATATTTTCTATTTAAACGACTTGGATATATTAATACGACAACTAAATATTTTTTAAGAGATTTTAGATAACTCAATCAATTTTAAGTAATTAAATATATATTTTTTTTATCTTTTTCTAAAGGTCTAATAAGTCTATACTTACAGCACATCAATTTAGAAAGTACTTAATACTAAATTCTTAATTCGTTTAATTTTTATATAATCGTATTTTAATATTTTCTTTAAACTTTATTGACTCAGACATCGAAAAATATTTTACATATAAATCCTTCTTTAATTATCCCAATAATTCGACAACAAGACCTTAGAAAGAATAGTTCTTTTAATGACCTTATTTAAAACATCTACTATGATAAAAATTCATTAATATTTTTAATCATCTCAACTAAATCATTCTAATATCATAATTATAGTTTTTTCCCCCTTACCAATTGAATATGCTAATATGGTATTTGACTTGTGACAACAATTATACGATCTTTTGATGTATTGGATACGAATAAAGAGGCACATAAAAATTTATTAAAATAATGTAAATAAGTAAAAAAAAAAAATTTATAGTATACAATATTTGTTTATGATATATTTTTTATTTAGGTTATACTTTGTCATTGAATGATTTTTTTGTGTGTGTCTTAATTAAGTATGGACAGTACATGGTTAGATCAAGTGTTTACTATTAGGTCAAAAGTTATAGCTACACAACACTACTACAGTTTTAACTTTTTAACTCGCTCTTTATGCCTCGGTTGTACAGCAAACGAGGCGTATAAACACGCGGTGGCAATTTTGAAATTTTTCAACCTTTAATGCCTCGGTTATTTCAATACCCGAGGCAAAAACTTACATTATGCCTCGGTTCACTCAAACCCGAGGCCTAATGTCTGTCAATATTTTTAATTCTCCCGTCATTTTTAATTTTTCAATTAAACGAAAAGGGTTTTGTCTCGGTTGTTTAAGACCCGAGGCATAAACTTCACACTGCTTTGATTTTATTTGCACTACAGGAAGGTGGAAAATTTAGGTTAAATAAACCAAAATCAACCACAATCCTCGTCTTCCTCTCTGCACCGCATTCTTCCTCATTTTCTCTAACACTTCAAACTTTCTTTCTCTCCATCTCCAAAATAAAACCCAATCATTTCCAAAGTTTCAAACTTTCTTTCTCTCCAACATCTCAGATCCAACATCCAATCTCAAAGGTAAGATCTTTCAATGAGGGACGTTGCGGTAGCGTCGCTGGCCATCTGACGCGCCACCACCATTGCGCACACTGACGTCGTGGAGACATGGCGGAAGCAGAGGGACTTTGGTTCGCCGGTGCTGCTCGTCGCTGCACCACAGACGACAAACGCACGCCGCCACACGCAGTGAGGGACTCTGGTTCGCCAGTGCTGCTCGTCGCCTCTGGTTCGCCTTCATTGTCGTCTCCGTTCGAAGTTCCGACGCCATCATCCTTCGTTCGAAGGATAGCGTTTTCGTCGAACAGGCATGAGGCGCAGAACAGTGAGGTGTTTGGGATTTATTTGGTGAGACCAGATGGGAGTGGGTTGCGGAGGGTGGAGGTGGCTAAAGGGGTGGAGGGTAAGAGGGAGAGGTTGAATCACGTGTGCTTCAGTGGCGACGGAGAGTGGCTGTTGTTCACGGCGAACTTGGGTGGCGTGACCGCGGAGCCGATTGGGTTGCCGAACCAGTTTCAGCCGTATGGTGGTCGGGAAGATGAAGATGAGATAATGGTGAAAAAAGGGTTCTAAAATGGCCACTGTTTTTGTGCTTTGGGTGCGTGAGTGTTTATGTGTAATAGACATTGAATCTGATAATGGAACTCAGGCAGAAAGGCTGGGTTGTTTTAATTTTTATTTTATTTTTAATGTCTATATTAGGCCTCGGTTATTCTAGAACCGAGGCAGTAATGAATGAATATGCCTCAGGTGTAAACCGAGCCAGAAAGGTAACATTTTTTACCTCGGCAATATATACCTCGGGTCTTAAACCGGGGCCAAAAGACTAAAATAACCGCGGCAGAAACTCTTTCTTGCACTAGTGCAACTATTTTTATTTAAGGGTGTAACATAAGTCCAAGCGCCACAATTTGATTGTGACTCGACCCATTTAGTCTCTGTCACTGGACAATTGATACCACCTATAACAATCTCTCTCTCAACAATTGTCCTACTAGGAATCTCACTTGTGATCTGACCCACTTGGCTTCTGCCACGGGACAATTGTACAACCTGCAACAATTTCTCCCTTAGTAATTATCCACCAAAAATTAAACTGGTGACCTTAACTCTGATACCAATTGATATAAAAATCCCAATAATCACTTTATTAATAGATAAATAAAATAAACACAATAAAATACTTCCTAACATAAATAACCAAGACAATTTTTTGTTTTGATTTTAGTTTTTAATTTCTCTTTATTAAGTGATATCATATATAATAATGTTGATTGTCGGTACGTAGCACATGGTGCATGTGGTCGTGCCTCTCTTAGATGGGCCATGTGTTGAGAAATTAATCAACTACAATTGTTTCAGATAACCAATGTGATTAAAATTGGTCTTTGTAAGACCTATTCTTGGATGAGTGATAAAATTGTAGTTCAAAATATGTGACCGTATGATCTTTTACAAGATACGAACAAATATCATTTTCTTTGTTTGGAGATAAAATTTGTTAGAGTACTCTAGAGCAAACAGTCTGTGATCTATTCTATAGTTTTTGATAAAGGTTATGTAACTACCAAATAAAACACATTGACAAAGAATTTTCAATTAAAATTTACTTTATTAAATATAATCGTTTACATTTTTATAAAAAGAAAAAACACACTTTTTATTTACCATAATTGTTTATTTAAATCTTGTAGCTTGTAGTACATCTTTGTCTTTATTGTCCATCGCATCCTAATTGTTTAAATGTTATTTTGATGTGTATTTTCTCCATTTTTTATTCTATAAAATACAAAAAGAATGTTATTAAAAAGTTATTTTCCAGATTTAATATAATATTTTGTGGAAAAGCATATATTCCTGCATATTGGAAAACTAAAGAAAATTTTTAAAATTGAAATTTTTTTAAAAGATTGTTTCTTTTAAAGAAGGATCTTTAAAGATGAAAAAATTAGTCCATGTATGACCTCAACAAGAAGACAAGTTTTTTAACTAAATCATTCTTCCTATAGCACCTTTGTTTGCTTTCAAATAATTTTTTTAAATAACTCAAAAGACACTGTTTAAAATTTGGTTGTTTAAAAAATTTACTTTCTTCTTTTTCTATTTCTTTATCTAGACTATGGTTATTCACATCCTTCTCATTCTTCTTTGTATTATTTTCTTCTCTTCTCAATTCTCCACACTCATTTTCAATCTCATTTTCTTCTTTTTGCACAACTTTTTCTTGTTCATGCTCACTCTCAATATTTTATTCTTCTTTTTTCTCTCCTTCTAACTCTCATCTCACCTTCTTTATCTCTCAAGTTGTCTTCAATTCCTTTTCTTATCACTATGCCTTGTTTGACAGTGATGGGCTTGCATTGATCCTTATGATTGACCCTTGTATTGTTTGAGATTTGAGCTTCTTATTGATTTGTGAGTTGCTTTGCAATCTGTCCAATCCACACTTCAAGGTTTATTGTGTATACCTCAGTGTTCGTTTCATTAGAAATTTATATTTGTATGAACTAAGTCAAAGCATCTTCAATCTTGGAAACTGTGTCATGTTGCTTATTATGTTGTCCTTGATAGGGCATATGTGCATACTGCCTATTGGATGTTCCTCATTCTTGCCTCCACTAGAATATTGATTTTGATTTTGATTTTGATTTGATCTTAATTGTTGGAATAATGGTTTGTTCTTCTATTGTGTTAATGTAGTTCACCTCCTCCTCTTTTCAAGTCTCTAATGTAGAACATTAATCATTTTGGTGTTTTCCAAAGCAAAAATCACATCTCATCACTTATTGCATTAAGCCAAGAGGTTGTGGCTTAAGCTGCAATTTCTTCATTTGCTTCTTCAGTTCTTTCATTTGTTGTGAGATTATTTTATTTTGGACAAAATGGCATCCTGTGTTCCCAGCTCCAAAATTCTTCTTCTGGAAGGTTGACTTATGTCCTATGATGCATGGATACAATATGAGTATCAAATATGTCGTATACGATGATTCGTCCTACTTTACAAAATATAGGATACAAACATTTCTGATACAACAATTTATTTTATATTAAAAAAAATACACGATGTTATTATAATTTGTTTTAAATCATATTAAAACAGAGAAATTAGTAATGAATATTATCTAAATAGAATATGCTAAATACATTAAACTCGATATATAAATTAAAACTAATAAATTATACTTTTAAATAGTTTAATAAATAAAATTATAAATCACTATACGTTGTCTATTGTCTAAAAATAAATACTCTATATTTTAAATTTATTTTTATGTTAGGTGGTTAATATTAAAGAAAGAAGAAGTGTTAAATTTTTTTTAATAAATTAAAGAAAACCTGATAAATAAATTAAAAATAATATTTAAAAATATACTTTTTTTATGTGGGTTGTTAATATTGGAGTTGTAAGTGTTGAAGATAATAATGTTAAAAAAATAAAAGAAAAATCCTTTAATAAATTAAAGTTTGGATGAACAAAATAAAGTGTTGTACAAAATAATTATATGAATCAACGAAATTTAATTGGTGAAGCATAAATGTCTAGATAAAACGAATTTTAATGAACTAAGACGTATTTGTGTCGGTTACGTCCTCGACACGGATACACATGCTTTATCTACATGTTCGTGCTCCAGTACTTATGTTATATTGAACTTGTTGGTCATTAGTAGTTATTGATTCAATAATCACAATGGCTTCTTTAGTATTTTTTAACATCATTATTTCTCTTGTAGAGGCATCCAATAACATTTTGGTTTAGGGCATGAGTCCATCGTAAAATATGTTACGTTGTGCTATGTCATTAAATCCATGGTTTGGGCATTTCTTTAATAATGCCTCATATCTTTCCCATGCTTCAGAAAAGTGCTCACAATAGCTCCTTGAGAGAAGGTGGTTATGGCAACTTTTGCATTGATATATTTGGAAGGAGGGAATAATCCCTCTACGAACTTTTTCCCTACATCTTCCCAATTGGTTAAGCTTTGAATTGGGTGAGATTGTAGCCATGTTTTGGCATTACCTATGAGTGAAAAAGGGAATAGTCTGAGGTAAACAACATCTTCATCATCAGAATTAGTTCCAAGAGTTCCACACAACTTATAGAACGTGACAAGATGATTAAAGGGGTCTTCTTGCTCCAAACTAGAAAATTGATTTGTTGTGATTAATGAGAGTAATGCAAGCTTCATTTCTATACCATTAGGAGGCTTGACTATGCTTGAGAAATAATGAGGTCCCTACTATATGTGTAATCACCTAACAACCTCCTTTGGTTATTTTTTGCAGCCATTTGGTCTGGTGTATGAGAATCCATACTAGAGTTTGAATTAGCCACCTCTGCTTATTGTTGTTACTGTCTTTTCACGAGTTGCTTATGTTTTTTTGTTTTTGCTATTGTTTCTCCTACTTGTCCTTTCAATTTCAGGATCAAAGAGTAGACCTTGTTTTTGTTTTCTTCTTTGCATACAAAAAACCTTCGAGCAATAGTGAGCAATAAAATTATGCAATAACAAAATCTATCAAACAGAATAATTTTATATAGTTTATACAGTAATCAAACTAGTTGTAAACAATGGTTTTCTTAACACAAATCCACGACAACCACATAAAAAAACTTGTTGATGCTCCAATGTAATCAATTTTTCCAACAAGTATACTCGGTAGTTCGTAGCATCTAAAAGTAGGAGGAAAATCAGTTGGACCACAACTTGGAACCAATTTCCACTCAATCTCAAGCTAGTGAAATAAGATGAGTGGTAAGTTCATCCAACAACAAGTATAAACTAATTCACAAACATGTAATAAAAACATACCTTGATAAATGTAACAATACCAATACAAGAGTGTTCCAAAGAGTTACATCTTTGCTTCAACACTTAAACAGATTTAGCTCCTCATAATAGATGAAGAGAATAAAATATATTCAAGAATCATCCTTCTTATGCCCTTTAATAATGTTCACTAAGTATAGAGGTAAGTGATTACAAAAAGCTCTCAAAGAGTCTCTCTATAGAACCCCTAAAAAAGTCTGTCAAAACAGGGGTACAACTTTGTTTCATTAATTGTCTAGGGCAATGCTCAACAATGCACTTGTGGCTCTAGTTGCAGAGGTTTCCTTCCTAGTTGAGTTTCCTTTGTGGCTCAAGCCTCATGCTTTGGTGTTGTGGCTCGAGATAACTTCCTAGAGAAGGGGTCTTCAAGGCTTAGCCTCAGGTTCAGTGCTCGAGGTTTTCCTTTGTAATGAGTTCGCTTTTGTGGCTCAAGCCTTGGCTTTGCCACTTAGACCCACCAGTGTCATTTTTTGCCCAAAATTGCTTGAAATTCATTTAATTTATTTATTTTTCCACTTTGACTCTCTGTTGATATCGGGAACTACAAAACAAGTTAAACTGGGGTGATTTGTTAAGAAATTCAACAAAATCAAAACATGACAAGTTCCAAATTCATCTCAAAATTATCTCATATTGGGCACTTATCACTATGTTTCGAAATGGGTGGAATCCAAAGCCATCAGGACTAATGATGCTCGAGTTTTTGTAGATTTTGTTATATCTAATATATTTTGCAGCTTTAGAGTACCCGAAGCTATTGTTAGTGATTAGGGCACCCATTTTTCCTATAGATCCATGCTGGCTTTGTTTAAGAAGTATCAGGATGTTCACAAGATTTCTATCCCTACTAGCCTGAAACTAACAAGCAAGATGAGATTTTAAGCAAAAAGGTAAAAAAGATATTGGAGAAGATTGTGCAGCCCAACAAGAAGGATTTAAGCAACATATTAGAGGACGCTCTTTGGGCACATATGATTGATTACAAGGCACCTATAGGGAATCGAGCCTACTTGGTTGTGAAGTCCTACAACTTCTCTCTTGACCAGACTGGGAGGAAAGGAAGCTGCAATTGAATGAATTAGATGAGATCCGACTCAAAGCCTATGAGAAGTTCAAGTTCTACAAGGAGAAGACCAAGAAATTCCATGACAACTTCATAGCTAGAAAGGAGTTTGTGGTTGGACAAAAAATGTTGTTATATAACTGTAGGATTTGTATCGTAGGTGGTAAGCTCTAGCCTAAGTGGATTGACTCTTTAGTTATGACTAATGTTTTTCCATATGGTGCAGTTAAAATCAAAAGTGAGTCTACATATAAGAGCTTCAAAGTTAATGGGCACCATCTGAAGTCATTCCTTAGCAATCCTTCTTTGGTGGATACGGTCGTCGAGGGTATTTCTCTACTTGACCTTGATTCTCTCCCACCATGACTTAGGGAGTTTTCTCTACCTTTCCTTACTTTCATTGAACTTTTCCAATTCCATTTGTTGATTTGAATGCTTGATCTTGTGTTTGTGCCACATTGGGACAATGTGTAGTTTAAGTTTGAGGGGAGGTTTACATGTTTTCTTTGTTTTAGATTTATGTTTTTTGTACCATTTTTACATGTTTTTCTTTAATTTTTAGGTTTTGTTCAATTTGAGGGCACTTTTGCTTGATATTTCATGGATTGAATTCCTTGTGTTCTTTGCATGTCAAGTTCATTTTGAGGTTTCAGAGGTTGAGTTGAAAGTGATACGTGTACCTATGTGAGGTTTTGAGACATTCTATGTTCTTTCTTGTGTGTTATGCCTCTTGATTGCTTGCATTGTGGCCTTAGCTTGATTCTTTGTATGCTTCTTGATTCATATGTATGTTTAAAGATGATTCAATTATTTTTGTTCTTTTGAGCCTCTAACCAAATGATCCTAACTTTAATTGATCCCTTTGATAACCCTTTTTGTAAGACCCATGAAAATAAAATAAAAAAATATTTATTTAATATAAATGCAACTAAAGTGATCTTTATGATAATTAATGTAGAGAATTATGAAAAGGAGCAATGGTAGCTCAAGTGATTGAGTGTGTTGGGTGGTGTTGAGAGGCCTTAGGTTCAAATCCTGTGTATGCCATTATTGTGATGTTTTAATTATTTAATTTGTTTTGTAGGTATACATGGACACGTGGCACAATGTCATAATTATGTGTGCATGATATGCTAATAACCATGTAATGGCATAATGGTAATTGGGTGGATGAGAGTTTGAACCTTGGTAAGCGCAAAATAGTGCTTTTTATTTTTTTATCATTTGCCATATTGGTATAGGATCAAGAAACCCTAGTCGTCTTCAGAGAAGCTAGAGAGGTAAGGATCATGGCAATTGATGAGCTAAAACCACCATATAATTGCAATTGAATGACACTTAATCATTATTTTGGTTTTGCAAATTAATGTAGTAATTACTAGGGTGAAAGCTTAATGAGAGAGTAAAGGTAGTGTATGAGGGAAGTAATTTCGTGTAGTTGGCTAAGAAGGTTTTCCAGAACACCAAAATGGAACCAAAAGGAAGAGTTGGAAGGGAGAAAGCGCACTCAAGTGTAGGAGAAAAGAGCTAAGGTAATTTCAGTGCAAGAAGGAACTCTAGGAGTACTTGTGGAGAGGGAATACCAGGTTAGGGGAGCTGCAATTTGTGATTTCATTTTTATTCGAGTGATTGCATGATGTATTGGATGTATATGTGTTTTTTTCCTTTGTCAATTCTGGATTTGTATGTTTATGAATTTTTCCATAAACTGCCTAGCGGAATTGAAGGTCCACCAGGCGACGCATGTGCAACCCATTTTTTGGGTTTTTCCTTGAACTGCCTAGCGACAGTGATGATCCGCTAGGCAACACGAGCACAATGGGACATTTTTTAGCGTTGGGTGGATGTCTTGTGGCACTTTTGGGGGGTTTACTATGAAATTATATAATTTTGGGGGATGTGTAATGTTATAAATGATGAAAATACTTTGTTTGATGATATTTTGATAAATTGATGGGTGCACGAACTCGAAAGTTAATATTTGTGCACAGAATGAATGGGAACATAATGTCACGTGCTAAATGATTGTGATTTCATGCTTGGTTGTAATTATTGAATATGTATGGAGGTTGAACATGATTGAATGAGTATTTCATGCAACAAGATGTTTGGGGTCGAGTAATTGGGGATTTAGGGGTTACTACAGATGGAAAAATCTGGGATTTTCCCAGAATCGTGATGCACCGCCTGATGGCATATAGGCATCGTCAGGCGGCGACCAGTGCGCAACAACACTAGTTTCTTTTTTTTGCTTGTTGCGATGGTTGCGTGTGGAGTCTCAATCAGAGGCCATCTTGTTTTAAGGCATGTGGAATTATTGTAAAATGAACAAATTTCTATTGTGGGATTCATATGTATGAACTTATGGCCATGTGACAAGGTTAAAGTTGGATTGGTATGCAGGATGGGGTTCAGGGGAATTTTACAACTACTGTTTGGGTTATTTTATAAATTTCATGAGTTGGGTGCATATTGGATTCTGATTTTGAGTTCCTTATAACATGAATGGTTCTTATTAAATCAAGTATTGACATTGTATAAATATATGAATCCTTGTGTAAAAATATATATGCTTGATTCTTATGACTTGTGGAATGTACATTGAGTTTTGGTAGATGTATAAGTATGTTTTTTGTGTTTTGGATTGTGTGTGAGGTGTGTAGGTTCATTAGAACCTGCTCCGGAGTGCCAAAAACCATTAGCATTGATGCTATTGGTATGGCGCAAGATAAGCCGTCAGACGATAGTAGGTGCAGGGAAGCTTTGGGAGAACACAACGCTAGGCGACACAGGTGACCCTTCAGACGGTTGCGTGGAATTTTTGGGTCTGGACCAACTCTAGGGTGTTGGCGCCTAATAACACAGGGTCCTTCGCCAAGCGGTCTGCACTAATTTTGCCTAGCGGTGTTAGAGTTGCACCAGGCGATACCGCATGTAATGATAAGTTGTGTTGGAAGATTTTACACAACTTTGGATGAAAGTTGTACCCTGATGGTAATTGTAATTCCAATGTGAGCGTACAGGTTGTGACTCGTACGGATTGGTTTCACAAGATTGCCCTTCATGCTAGTGGTCAGTGAGGTTGGTAGTCTCATGATTAATATAAATGGTGGTTCATATTGGGGAGCTCCACTCAGTGTTGCAAATTGTAGTCCATAACCGGATAATTCTCGCGTGTGATCTATAGGTGGTGGCCGGTAGATGGTGGAACCACGAGTTGGAGCTTGTGGTAGCAAGAGTCATCTTAAGGATATCATCAGAGTGTGTAGAATCGGGATGCACACAATGGTGACTGTGATTTCTAGTGCATGATGGTGGAGGTCCTCAAAAAGGGTTTGAGTTAATTTTAAATGCTTTTGATGATGGCTTTAGGGATGGAGACTTTTTGAGGTCATTCCTTGAGTTATAGCTTAGAAAAAAGGGTAAACATGTGGCGACCCCGGGTAATGGTCTGGTGGTATTGGAAATCCAGTGTGAGTATACGAGTTGTGGCTCATATTGGTTGACTCCACTTGATTTACACTCACGGGTAATGGCTTGTGATGTGGGGAATCTTATGTTGAGAATATGAATTGTGGTTTGTATTGGGGAACTCCACTTGGCGTTGTAGATGATAGTTCATAACATGATATTTCGACACATGTGATCTACGAGTTGTGGCTCGTAGTGGTGGAATCACGAGTGGTGGCTCGTGGCAGCAAGTGTTAACTTAAAGTCATCATCAAAGTGTGTAGAAGTTGGATGAACATGGTGGTTGGCCATGATTGCGAGTGCATAAAGAATGATTCTCAAGAGAAGCTCTGGAATCTATGATTTTGCTTTAGGTTAGGGTTTTTATAATTTTTATGTGTATGTTTAATTATATTAAGCTCACTCTATCTGTTTGTGTTTGATGATGATCGTGTAACTTATTACAGGGATCAAATAATGTTGCAAGTGGTTGGTGATGCGTAGAGCCGAAATAGGGCTAGTATGGGGAATATATATATATATA
>Ga0214544_1004578_pt1 | contig 27671 bp, 16 predicted proteins | sample CNSS3metaG_FD_160074 | JGI IMG/M metagenome (GOLD analysis project Ga0214544, IMG submission 160074) | Root nodule microbial communities from cowpea collected in UCLA plant growth center, Los Angeles, California, USA - CNSS3 | ecosystem: Host-associated > Plants > Roots > Nodule | place: USA...
CCCCCCCCTGTTTTATTGTTGTGTTTATCTGGAAAATTCGCTTTGAATGAAAATATTGGTCGTTGGGAGACGACTTGGTTCACTTTCATGTACTGCATTTAATATGTTTTAATTTGGTGGGGTACGGCCTCTATCAAATCACCACAAATGTATATTTACAAAAATGCGATTCTGCACACCAGTATTACAAAACTGCCACTCTAAGCTGCAGATTTACAAAAGTACCACTCTTGGCCCAAAATCTTGGCCCAATGACATGGTCAAATGAATTCACATGCCGCATACATGACAATGATGTGGGAATAACGTGTGATGAGTGCGTTTTTTTTCCCCCTTTTAATGTTTAATTCTTTGTATTTAATTGAATTTTTGTGCTTAAAGATTGATTTAATTGGGATTTCCTATAATTGGGTTTATTGAGCATGAGATACAAAAACATGTTAAAAATAGCTTTTTAGTAGCATAAATGTTCTTTGGATATTTTGAGGTGTGTTAGTGCAATTGCAGCTAAGTTAAAGATAAATCCAAGAATAAGAAATTATCAAAATCACAAAAATCCAAGTCAAGCATTGCATGAAGGCGACAAGAAAAGCTTGAAAAAGTGGAGAAGTTTGGCTAAACCAAGAAGAGAGCAACAAAAAAATTGGACCTTGCGGTTTTCTTTATCTTTATGATAGAAGATAATTTGGGGAAATATTTTATTTGATATTTTTAAATAATTATCTTATTTAATTATATCATAAAATATTAAAAGATAATAACTACCAAATCATTTTAAATATGACAAGATCTTATTGAATCTTTTTAGATCCACAACAAACAAATATATCTTGAAGATATTGGTAACCAAGTAGCATGAAAAAGAGTTCAATCAAGTTCTAGATCACATTACAAGAATGAGTAAATCAAAAAATGAAGAAATTTGGTTCAAATCTCACTAAGGTTCTCATTTGCCAAATATGATCCATCATTTAATTTTACATGTGAATACAACTAAACACAATGCATGAACACGTTAATGAGGCTTAAAAGCTTTAACTAAGGATGGAGAATCAAAATTATTCACATGTGCTAAAAAACATTCTTTTATATTCATTGCAATAGGAAAGACTAAACAAGGCTCAAACACAACACTAGCAAGCCTGACTAAAACAACAAAGACCAATATACCTAATCTTAAACATAAAACAGAAAAACATGAAATGAAAATAACCCTTCCCCCACACTTGAGTCCAACATTGTCTTCAATGTGAGTGAGGGTAAACAAACTTGGTATCGTGGTTATGACGGCTCGGAGGAGGTGTTTCTTCTCAATCGTTGTTATAACATAAGGATCCATTTATAATCTCCTACAATTATCTTCTAAATAATCCAATATCTTCAAGATATACTTGTTTGTTGTAGAGATATAAAAAGATTTAAGAAGATCTTGCCATATTTAAAAACATTTGGTAGTTATTATCTTTTGATATTTTATGATATAATTAAATAATATAATTATTTAAAATATCAAATAAAATATCTAAGGATATATTTTCCCCAAATTATCTTTTACCATAAATATTTATGAATTATCAAATCCTTTTTTATGGAAAAAGATAGAGAAAACCGCAAGGTCCATTTTTTGTTGCTCGTTTGCTCTCTTGATGTAGGATTATCATGTTCCTTCTTAAGATTCATGAATATGGTATGAGTTGATTACGAAATCTAAGTGAAATCCCATTGGATATTAAGATTGCAAGCTATCTATATGTGAAGGTTCCTTTCACAAAGCTCAAGAGAAGAAGATGATGGATTGATTAAAAGCAAATAAGAGTGGAAAATGCATAAAAAGAGTAAAGCCACTACATGGTTAGGCTAGAAGCCATGACACGAAGATTCAAGATTCAAGATTGTTGGCACAAGCAAGCTTGAAGCAAAGAATTGATAAAGCCATGTGCATGGAGATCTTAAGTGTTTGATGAAGATTGATGAATATCCTCTTGAAGATTAAGTTTTAGTGTGTTAAATATGTATATAACATGTTCAATGTAATGTGTTAGTGTTATACATTGTTGATAGGCTATATGACATAGGTTAGATGTCTTATGTGCCTCAGTGTGTCTCTTTTAATTTGTTAAAATGGGTTTTAACAGGTTAAAAGGCATGTTGTATATAGTTTCTGGTATGAATGCATTCAGTTAGTTGAATTATTTTTCAATCGACTGATTTCACTCAAGTCAGGTGAAATCAGCTGACTGTACGGAAAATTCAATCGATTGTTTTCACTTAAACCAGACTATATAAGTTGTGTTTTCGCGAGTAGAGGTACGAATCTTAGTTTTTCTGAATTAAACCTTGTCATTCTTCATTCTTTGGTTGGGTCTCTTCCTTCTTTGCTTGATGCACGGTTTCGCGTTTATGGGGTATATGATGTTTGGTGTGATAAGTGAAACCTTTAGTCACCTTTCTTTAATCTTGAAGAACAAAAAAGTGATGTTGGAGAATTAGGGTTTGAAGCATGCGTTTAACGAGTTTTGGGAGTTACAGGGGCTTTGCTTCGATGCTATATGTTGTTCATCCTACCACATGTTTAGATGCTATGTAGAGGTCACTTAGTTAGTGCATCCGAAAAAAAAAGGTTTTATGGTTTCCACTCTATTACATGCAATTTGTTTCATGCACTATTACCATAACTCGGGGGACCGACAACATAAATTTGCTTTCTCATAATAGTGCAAATTTAAAGCTCACCTTTGGTCTTTGTTTTATTAGTAATTAATGCAACTTTTGATTTGATTTGAAAAGTGCGCATGGTCCCATATTGGTTGCTTGAATTTTCAGTCTTGCTAGGAATAACTTTGTCTTTTTATTAACATGTTAGTTACTTGGTGGAAGACCATGGGCCCACATGCAAAGTTCTATTTATTTTTCTTTTTTGTTTTTGGCTGCTTTGGGTTAATGGCCAAAGTTTCTCCATTTTTGTTGGTGCCATGCAGCGTTATATCTCTTTCTTTTCTTTGTAGTTTTAGATTTTTTTTCAAATAAAAGGCAAAGTCATATAATCTTAGTTGTTGTGGACCTACGGGATGTGACCCTTGTACATGTTAATCGAGGTCTTTTCGTATCTGTGGTGTAGTCATTGAGTGTTCTTTTTAGTTTGTTTAATTATGTTATGCAGGAGCCTTTAGCATTTGATCCATGGTCATAATTATGCCTCTTTAATTTTGTTTGGGCTATTTACTATGGTTAAGGCATGTTTAACGTGTTAAGGGGTGTATGAACTCAATTTTGGTGCTTTATTGTTGTTGTGTTGTTTGTTATGCTACAATACATTTTTGTTTTATGGGTGCAACTATATGCATGTTTCATTTTATTACTTCGTGTAACTTAATTTTGCCCCATATTTTGAATAATGGTGCAATTACGTATTTGATTGACATTTGGAATTCTATATGTGTTGGTGATTGAGAGGGGATCACGTGTGGTGTATGAATTTGATTTTGTTAGAGAACTTTATTTTCCAAGCCTAATGTTTTTGGATTGGGTGAGAATTTGTTTGGTTAATTGGTGTTTGGACATTGTCTTGAAACCTTAAACTAGTACATCCGAGTTACTGGTGTAGCGCCTAGCGGTGTGGATTGAACCGCCAGGCGATAGCTACAAAATAGGAGGTCTGGAGCGCATTATCCCTAGTAACGCAGGTGTTGCGCTAGCAGGTTCTGGGTGTAGAGTTGCATTGCATGGAGGGTTCAACACAACTTTAGATGAAAGTCTTGAGGCGATGCTTTGATGGGGCCTAGTTACGAGTGTAGCTTGTATTAGGATAACACGTGACCACTCGGGGTTGTAGCCTAGTGGTTTTGAAAGTCTAGTGGAGTGTGCGAGATCGTGGCTCGTACGGATGGGTTCCGAAAGATTGCCCTCCTTGGTGTTATCTGACGAGTTTGGTAGTCTTGGGAAAAATACAAACTACGGTTCGTATTGGAGAACTCCACTTGGTGTTGCAGATTGTGACCGTAACAAGATTATTCCCACGTGTGGACTATAAGTGGTGGCTTGTAGTTAGAGGAGCGAGTAGACATTCGTGGCAGCAAGGATCGATCAAGTAATCATCAAATGGTGTAGAATCAAGAAGCGTCCAGAGGAAGATGTGAATGTTGGGTTGACGGTTGGGGTTTTCATTAGAGTTATGGGTTTTAAATCGTTACATTGTTGTATGTTGTATTTCTTTTATTTGAGCTTACCCTATATGCTTGTGTTTAGCGATGATCATGTAATTTGTTATATGGGAGCAGATGATGTTGTAGGACGTGTTGGTGAGACTTAGCGTCAGAGCGGGGCAGCTTGAGAATATTTTTATTTCTATTGTTTTATATTATTTTTTGTGTAATCTGGATTTAAATTTGGATTTGGAGATGTAAGGATTTGAATTAAATTTTATGCTTTCAATGTTTTGGCAATCATAATAAAGTTTTTATTTTTCCCGTGTTTTGGGAAATGTGTGGAATAAATGTTATCTTTTTATTTATTTATTATTAATTTTATTTAAATAAGTAATATTCGGTTAGGATGTTACAGTCCTTGTCTTGCTTCATGATTTTTCTTAAGAGTCCAAAAGACTAAGTGTGAGGGAGTTTGATGAGTCATTATTTTCCCCTATTTACTTACCTTTATGTACCTATCTTGAATGATGTTTGATGCTTAATTGTCTACTAATTAGGACATTTTCATATATTAGGCTTCATTGGACTAATAATTTAGATTTTTGCTAATTGAGATATAATTGGTCTAATTTCATTTTGTAATTTTCATGATCTTTTGTGAAGCATTTTTGGGCTTGGACATTAATATTAGGTTCAAGAGAGGAGTGCCACATCTATGTCACATGATTTGTGCCACTTCAACGCTATTTCTACATACCATTTGGGCTAGAATGTCAGTTTTGTAATTAATAGAATGTTGGTGTGATCAGACCATGATTTCATGTTGGTGTGATGACGTTTGATTGGTAATGGCCATGGATTGATAAAATATTTTGGAAGTAGTATTGAATGGAGTTATAGTAATTGAAAATTTTATCTACACCCAATAAATGACTGAATACAACACTGGTACTACGTTCTTATGGAATAAATAAAATTGTGGAGATAATAGATTATGGAAGTAGTAGTTGGAAGTAGTATGTTTTGTAGTTGTGAGTGGTATAGTTGTTGTTATGTTGTCTTCTATCATGCGTTTTTATAAACCAATAGATTATTCTAGAAAATGCTAGCCACAACTTTTTTGGAATGTTTCATATTTCTACCTATTAGAATGTTCTTGATATTTACCTCCTACCTTAGACAAAGAAGCTAACTATCAACAGAGACATTGAAGCGGGGAGAAGAATGAATTGAGAAGAAGACAATATACATGTCCATTAATCAACACACAACAACCACGAAGATAACAATATACATGTTCCCGAATCTCCTAGAATTTCAACATCAGTTCCAAATCAAGAAGAATCATCACCTGAATCTACTCCAAGTCGAGTAAAATCTTTGGTAGACATATATGAAACTTGCAATATGGCCATGATTGAGCCTAACTACTATGAAGAAACATCAAAGCAAGAAGTATGACTAAGGGCTATGGAAGAAGAGATTAAAACGATCGAGAAGAATAATACTTTGGAGCTCGTAATTTGTCCTCACGGAGAAGACATCATTAGAGTAAAGTGGGTATATAAAACAAAGCTCAATCCTGATGGAACTATACAAAAGCACAAGGCAAGAATGGTGGCCAAAGGCTACTCACAACAACCAAGAATCGACTACGAGACATTTGCTCCAATTGCAACACAAAAGAAAAAATTGCATATATTTTCACAAAGGCATGTTACTAAGATCAAGATTTAAACTACTATGCGTTATGTTTGGAGTTATCAAATATGCATCAAGGAGGAGTATTAAAGTGTAATGTAAATTCTAGAAGAATATAGAAAATCCTAAAATAAAAGTATGAAAATCTAGAACAATGTAGAAAAAGCCTGATACAGGAGGTAAATACCAAAAACATTCCACATAGATAAAAATCTAAAACATTCTACATAAGTTGTGACTAGTATTTTCTAGAATAATCTATAGGTATATAAATACCCATGTATACTACCATTTGATAGAAGACAACATAACAACAACTACACTACTCACAACTACAAACATACTACTTCCAAAATCTACTATCTCCACAATTTTCTTTATCCCATCAACTATTCCTTTCACAAATTAATAATACTAACAGCAACAATTAAGCAACACCTACTGATTTTTAGTCAGCAGAATAACATCAACTCTTTGCTATTGATCGAACCCTAGTTGCCATGTAAACTGAGTCATCTCCTCAACAGAGGCAACAAAGACATATACAAATTCACTCAAACTCCTCTTTTGCAGAATGTGATTCCCTAAGTTTTCTACATCAACCTACAACAACTACATTCTTTCACTCGCTCTAAAATTAAGTCTAGTTGACTTTATTTACAATCTAAGGTCACACAGTGAGCCAAGATAAAAATTTCCTCCAAGATCAATCTCTTAAGACTAATACCTTACCTTTAGAGACAAATAGACCACACCTTATCGACCAGACCATGTTGCTACTCAATTGAGATCCACCAGATAGAGGCATGTTTTGTTTACAATTATACACCATGAGCATGTATATATACCAACTTATTTACTACATAAAAATCCAAACTCTCAACATTGTATCACTCAAATAATTATTTTCCAACCTACATGTAATCACCTACCAACCTACACAACACCCACCTTGTAATTTCCAAGAGCAGTCCTAGACATGTAACATTATCTTTTATTGCAATTGTACCCAAGGCTAACATCTAAATGAAATGAATTTCCTTTGAGATAAATTTCACATTTAAGAGGTTAGGTTGGAGCAAAAATTTGACTTCTCTCCCAATAAATTGCATTGTATAATTGAGTGAACTGACAGAGAATAGTCCTGACATTTCCTTTCCACAACCACATATCTTCCCTACCTTCACTTAGTAGGTTTGAGTTTATAACATGTATGAATGTTTTCACTTGAGGTTGTTCTCATTGAAACTATGCACTTCTCCATTTCAAATTCCATATCCATGTTCCCTCACCACCTATCCATATCCTCTAACCTACCATCCCTAGCAGGAGAATTTAAATATAGGTTGTTGAACCTGTTGGCCAGTAATTCACCCTAATCACCTTATCATGCCAAAAATTAATATTTAGATCTCTACTTATCGCTTCACACCAAATAAACTCAACATAGCTTAATGATGATTAAGGAATTTGACGTTTTATGAATATGCACATATAATATTTGAGTTACTAAAAGTAAAGTATAGTTAACATTGTTCTAATTAAATTGAAGCCTGAAATTTTCTTCCTTCAATGTGCCATAAACTGTGATCTAAAATGTCATGAAGCCCATATAAATAAAACATGTAGCCAGAGAAATATGAACAGTGAAAGGATTTGTGCGAAATGTAGAAGCATTTTAAAGGGTATAATTGAAGATGAAAAAGTAGAGAAAAGTTAGTTTATTATGTTTGTTGTATGTTGTTTAGGGAAAGGGTGGGGGGTTAGTCATTGATGGCAAAGGTAGTTTGGGTGAAAGAAAAGTAATGGAAGAGGAAAGTGACGTGCGCCGACTAGCTTACTTTATCCCATTCTTCTTTCTTTCACTAAAACTGCACATTAGCAGCATTTGTTGTACACACACATGTCCATCTTCCCCATCTTCATTCCTCATTCATATACCTTTCTGACATCATTGCACTATGGACAAAACCTCAAGTTCAAAACCTCTCCTTAATTCATACACAATATTGGAAAAAAGGAAGTATAATACAAGATATTTCTTCTTGATATTAGAATTTATTAAAAGTAATCACCTACCATCTATAAATGAGTTTTTTTCTTTAAAAATCTATTTTGTTGGATTGAGAACGTGTTTAACTACAAGTAGAAAGCGATTTCAGATTAAAATTGCTTTCAATTACCTGTATTGTTTTACATTTAAATTATAGATTCGAGTTTCTGAACATCAACTCAAACACTCCGTGATTATATTAAAATTCAAATTACAATACAAAACTAATCTACTTAATTAATCTTGGGTACTGAATTTGACACAACAATAGGAGAGAGAAAAGCATTTCTTGTTTTGATTGGTACTGTGAAAGACTACGAGTTTCTGTTTGGGGAAAGGTCATCATGGTATGGAGCCACATCACATGGGGAACATGCGAAACATCTAATCCTGGGAAACACCATGCTCTGGTTATACACCAAAGCAACCATTTTGAATAAATAGGAGAAGGAAAAAAGAGTTTGGTTTTTCCACCTATCAATGTATGATGAATTGCTATGCAGCGGTGCATTCATCTCTCTCGCCTTCCTTTCTCTGTCCTCTTTGTTCTGTTCAACAGTTCAATCTGAAAAAGACTTCTAAATCGTGACATGTTGAATGTCCCTGATTCTGACATCATTTCTGGGGTCTTCCTTTTCATTCCGCTCCTATAGTCGCATTTATATTATGCTTACGTAATCGTATACATGATTGTTTCTTATTCGTATACTTTTTTTGGTCTCCTATCATCACGTACCGAAAGCACCAGCATTAAATACCTGTGTGTCTGTGTGTGTGAAAATTATGGAGAAATCTGAACTGCTCATTTTATGTTTTATGATCGCAACATTTCTAAGAAAACAAAAACAGCACCGACATATTGTTTTCTTAGGTTGTTTTACTACGATGCTGTCAACATGTTAACCAAACATTCCAAGCATTCAATCACTTGACAGGACTTTTAGATTTCAAACGAAAACATACTGTCTAATAATTACATCTGATTTTGTTTACATTCGGTCAAACTTACATATAAAATTTTGATACTAATATAGATATATGTTTTGCTCTTTGTGTGCCAAGAAAGAACATCATATGCATATATACCCAGGAAAAAGCATGGATGTTCTTAGAATCAATACATTTTCGGAGTCACATATTTATGTTCATGATTCTATACACCACCGGGTGAAGGAATTTTAGTACATGGGAAATAATATTGAGTCAAACTAAACAAGAATGCTCATTGGCTTTTAGACTCTTTAGGTGAAGAATGAAGATCATCCAAGAGAAAAATTGATCGCCAATTCATGAGACCTATTGCAACATTGTGATCATTTCACATCTTAATTAATTGAAGATTCAATGTGACCTTTTGTTAGTGATTCATGTGGTTTTATTTCTATCACACCATTGCTCCAAATTGGTGTTCTAGATACCTTGGATCGATCACTTATTGGCTTGAATATAGCCACAAGGTACAGGACAGTTAAATATATCCAGCTTTAATTAACCCCAAATTAATCAAAAGCACACAAAATGATTAAGAACTTGAAAAGTAGAATTAACACATATAATGTAAAACTGCAGCTTGAATAAATTCCTGAATTACTGGTGCAAGAAATTTAAACAAATTTGAAGTTGCAAATTACTTGAAATGTTGGCATACATTGATGAGTTTGGTAAAATTGCACCTGGCTAGAAATGCCCGAGTCGAAGCTCCAAGTCTAACTTCTTCTCTTGGTGTTTAATCAACCCTATTCCTAATTCCAAAGTAATGTTTTGGTCATTGTCCTTGAAACCCTTGTGCTCCTCCCCCTCTACACAGCCCTTCATTTCCTCATCACTCCTTGTGTTGTTACTTGTCATCATCTTAATTTCGAAGCTTTGAGGACTGAAAAGAGGAGAAGGTGTGAGTCTTGGTTTCTTGTCTCCACTGGTAGAAGCTGAGAAGTCTGGTGAAGAAGACAAAGTGAGACAAGGAGTGCAAAGTGGAGAAGGATGTGAAGAGTTCAAAGGCTGATCAGAGAAAGGAGATGGTGAAGAAGATGTTGGAAGAAGAGTTGATTTATTAGGCTTAGTGCTAGGGTTAGGTTTAGGGCATTCAGAAACCCATGAAGACAAGGATGATCTCAATCTAGCCCTATCCCTTCTGTGAACATTCATGTGTCCACCCAATGCTTGAGCAGACCTAAACTCTCTCTTGCAAAAGCTACAAGCATAGTTTCTAGCAGGCCATGAATTTCCCCATGTATGCTCCTCAAAGCCAAAGCTATCTTCTCTCTGTGGAGTAGTAGTACTATTTCTGTTCAGATAGTTTCCTTCCATGGAGCTTTCTTTATCATGTAATTTTCATCCAAATCTGTAACCTGTAGAGAGAACAAAGGAGAACCATGTGTTAATTATCCAAAAAGATAAACATTTGACTTTTTTTCATATGGAATAAATAATGATCTAGACTTATAGATCTCTTACAATTAAGAGAGTTCACAGATTGAGAGAGTGAGAGAAAGTGATCCAAGAATGGCTCATAATACTGAAGCTTAACATCAGGTAGTGAGGCAGAAAGGGAAGATCTCTATCTGCAGGTGTACTTCATCTGCCACTGCTTGTAGCTACTGTATTTGGATATTGCTTAACACATAAAATGGAGGAACTGTGTGAAAGTGGTATTTCCCTTTTGCCTCATCCTGGAAAGCTCTGGCATATGGCAGGTTATGCTCATACTGTTGCACTTGAGTGACTTTGAACAGAATTTCAGTATTTGACTTCAAAACAATAAACCTAACTATCAAACCAATTTAATCACTACAAACATTTCTCCTTCACACATTTTCTTCTCATCACATTAGTTTCAGAGTGAGTTTGTTAATATTAAATTATGTGTATAACTTATAAGGAACTTATCGAAAACAAAAAAAAAAAACTATATACTTAAAAAGAATTTCGTCATGAAAAGTATTAGAAACACCACTAGAAACACCCTGGTATGCGACATCAGTAATAAGAAATTAACACACTATTTTCGAGTAAATATTAAGTTCCGCATCGACAATTGAAGTTATGTTAAGCGTTTAAACTTTCTAAATATTAAATGGGAAAGGGTAATTTGTATTAATTATACTATTTAAATGTCTTAAAGTGTGAACAATTTTTATTATATTTGTTATATATATTTCGTCTCTAAATTATTTCAAAATATATGGTCGCAAGCAAATTATTGATTTGAAAAATGTGTTGCATGACTTTCTTAGTTTAATTTAGAAAAAAAAGTATAATCTTTAAATATAGTTTATAAAAACACATTTAACTCGTAAATATAATAGATAATGTAATTCTTATCAAATTTAATCATATTATCTAGATATGTCAAAATGGGTTTCAACCTGTAAGACAATTCGATTCAATACGGATTCAAGTTGGGTTGGATTAAGAAAAATTCAATTTTTTCATTCATTGTGTTAAATTCAACTCGGCTCACTTAACCTACGGGTTCAATGTAGGTTGATCCACTTAACCTACCAACAACTTTTTTACAATTTTTTGAATAATTATTTGTTACTCCTAATTATATAGGTTCATAATTTCATATTTTTAATTAATTTGATTATCAAGTAATATACATTGATACTTTAATCTTTAACTATACTCTTTACGGTAAATTACTCAAGCAACTATCTAATAAACAAAATTTTCTAAATTAGCATGAAAAAAATGTGTAGTTTTTTATTTATATTTTGTTGAATAACATGACTAAAAAAATGTGTAATATTAGTCATGTTTTCTTAGACTATATGGATACTTTCCTGGAAACAATTCATCATATATTGATGGAGCATGATGAAGACATTGATTCTTGATTTTAGTGTGATTGTCATCTTATGGGTTGCTTAAAAAATTATTTAAATATTTAAATTCTTAAAAATAAATAAATAAATATTTTTTAAGTGGGTTGGTAAGTTAACTCACTTAACCCACCAATTTGTAATAGATTGAACCGGGTTACAAGATTTCTAACTTACCATAAAGTGAGTCAAATTAGGTTCACTCATTTTCAATCCGACTTATGAGCCAACCTTTGACATGTCTAATATTATCCTACAACTGATTTACGATCTTGGAGTTTCTATCTCCAACATAAATTTTTTGAACTTCTTTATATAAGCACTTAAAAAAAATAAAAGATAAAATCAAATAATGTTTTCTGAGAGGTTAAAATTAATATATGAAAACCCTATATTCATAACTCGTTTGTTTTCAGCTAACCATAAATTTCATTAACCAAGCCCAGTTGCATTAATAATTTGAAGAACTGGGGCAATTAATTGAATTATCTATTTCACATATAAAATAATTTGAAGAAATTCTTTCTGGGATGAGCTTGAATTTCTTTGATCTTATATGTTCTAGATGCAAGCTTATGAACCAAAATTTGAATTTAAAGATATATAGATCTCTCTTTTTTCTTCAACAAATACCGAAATTTTGTTACATATGTTCAAATTTATTTTTTATATTCTTTTTTTTTTTTGTATAGCTATACATATTTTATATTTTTTTATGAATTTAAGATTTTATGTTTTGGTTCTATGGACTATACTTACAGACTACTCATTTCAATTTTTTACATGTATTATTTTAATTTTTTCTTAACATTGATAATGCGAGAAAGAAGTCTAACATAAGAGAAATTTTGTATGATGTTTACTTTTGGTTTTATAGAAAGAGTAAAATATTGTTTTTAGTATGATACAACAAATTTACTTTTTTTTTTTACTATTTGAGAAAAAACATCTTTTGCTTTAAAAGTTTTATTTAGTAGTTTCTTTTCTTTATTTATACAAAAGAATGTTACTATTTCTTCGTATGAATGAAAGAAGGGAGAATTATAATTTTCTTTCCTTCAATTATATTATTGTCTATTATGTATTTTGATTTTGCTTTCTTCTTTTTATTTTAATTGTGAGTTTTTGTGATATTACCATGGTATCTACAAGTAAGATCAAAGCTTACTTCTTAATTGTATTTCACTACTATCACAAACAAAATTAAAAATAGAGATAAAAGCGCAGTGCTAGAAAATATAAAAGTTAAATAGAAGAACAAGTGCATGCACAAAAGTTTAACACGGTTTGAGTAAAATGCTATTATGAAGGAATTCACCATAACAAAGATTGCAACACAAAGATTTCTACCTTATCAAACTCTATCTTGAGACAACTAAATCATTACAACTTGAAAGTTCACCCTTTATGAAAGCTACGAGATCTTAGTTACACAAAATTTTGTTATAACTGATAAGCAAGAGACATGCGTATACTCAATAGGAAGACATGTGTATAGTCAGTGGATATATATATATATATATATATATATATATATATATATATATATATATATATATATATATATATATAATAATTAGCATTATCATATTTTTACTTTTGTTTACTTTTATCTTTTATTGTTATTTTTTTATTTTCTTTTTAGAGATTTCAAATTCTATTTAGTACATTTGAAAAAGATAAATATTTGATTTATATTGTGCAGATAAGTTGAAATTTCAAAGATCTGAATATTAAAAGAATATATCAACAAAATTAATTATCCATTGAGTTTGTTACTTCAAATACAAAATGATAAGATTTGAGAATATATCAAAGATATAAAATCTCTAAAGATTAGAAGATATATATCAAGGATATCTATTACAATTTACTCAAGTACAAATTTCAAGTTCAATCAAGTTCTAAAAAATCTATAAATAGAAGGTTTGAGACAGTTAAAAAGGCATTCCTTGATTCTTCAATTCCACAATTCTTCTAAAAATCTTTGGAGGCAAAGGAGCATTCTGGAAGTTAGAGGCATTCAACATTATTCCTTTTCTAGTGTTCAAAATTCATAAAAGTAATTAACTCCCGTATTCACCGGGGTTGGACGTAATATATCTTAACTCTTTGTGATTTTTGCTATTTAATATATTTCTTTTCCATACTATTGTTTTATATTCTTGATCTTAACTGCATGATAATTATTGATTGCATATTTGTGGGTATCTAATCATTGGCCACGATATTAGAACCTAAACTAGAATAGACAACTAATTGATTGTGAATCTAGACATAAAGTACATCATTGGACATTCTTAACATCCGAACTTAAGGCTTAATGTGAACTCTTAATATGGAAAGGTCTAAGACATTAGGGTTCTTATTACAATTTAAACTTGTCACTAAGACATTAGGGCATGTTACATTGTGGTGTGAATGCTAGAGTCAGGAATTAGAAATATATTGTTAGTGTTTTCATATTGATTTCATGCATGAAATCCAACCTCAATGCAACTTTTACCATATATTTTAATTTCATTTAATTTGGTTTCTATAATTTTGAATTATTTTATAAACAAAAAAACTTAATACTTTTAATTATTTTACAGTTTTTGGCCTTACTTAGTAAATAATCATAGTTTTTCTAAACAACACGAGTCTTTGTGGGAAAACAATATTTGAACTTATCCACTTTACTACTTGTGTGATTTGGTACATTCGTCAATCATGTAATAACTTTTTGGAGTTGTTGTAAGGGACTAGCGTTTTGTTTACTTAATTATGTTTTATTTACCAATTTTGGTTTTGATTGTTCATATATACTTTTTTTTCTTCCATTATTTATATAGTTAAAAATTTTCTTTTTAAATAAATAGTTGCTACAAAGTGTTTGTTTGTTTTGCAAGAGAAGCATATAATGTTTTAGATTGCTCAAATTTTTTTCTCATCTTGGACCGTGAGAGCAAGAAGTTGATATGGCTAGAGAAGGTCATAGCCAACGTACTTTGGGAGAATATTCCACATTCATCTGGATTGTAAGTTTTGAAATGGTTGAAATGCTATGAAGGGGGGGTTGAATTGGCTAGTTAAAAAATAGGATGTCTTTTGAAGGTTTAAAACTATTTTAAGTTGAATCAATTTGATCACAAGTTTGGATGCAAACACCTCTAGATAGTACACTTTCAACCAATCAAAAATAGAGTTAGTCGATTGATTTTACTAAACAGATTATGTACTGGTACAATCAATCGATTGAATTAGAAAAATAGTCCACTGAAATACTGGCAAAAATACAAAAATGTAGATTTGTGATTTAAAGCAAGAACAATGTAAAAGATCAATCAAGACAGGTTCTAATGAGTTATACAAACATGCTCAATGCTGTAGATGCCACCAAAACACTCAAGAATATAAAAAATATGGTTTAAATCCAAATTCTTTAAACTTTAAATGACAATGCAAAAGAGAAGGGTTAAAGAAAATATTGATGCACAAGATTTTTGTATTGTTTCACTCAAACCTGAGCTATATCCAATTTGTCAAGGCAACCCGAGCCTGACTTTGCACTATTTCAAAAGATTTACAAAGTTTACACCCTTACACTTTCAAAATAAGCAAAAACACACACAAAAGAATCTTGAATCACACAAAAATCACAACAGCACAGCAAGACACCTCTTGTAGACTTGGAAAACCACCAGACACACACATAAAGCTTGTGAAAGATCAAACCTCAATGGTAGCAAAGCCTGCCTACCACAAACACCTTCTCCAAGATTCAAAACTAAGCAAAATGCTGCAAGAATTGATCTAAGATCAACCTTCACCAACTGCAATTTGTATGATCACGAAAGAGAGAGAATTCCTAGGTTTCCAGAATAGTTTCGCGCTAAAAAATGGTGTTCTTACCTCTCTTTTGAAAAATACAACTCTTATAGTCAAACTGTTACGAAATACAACAGGTTGATTTTCAAATCAATTGGTTGATTTCACTTAACTTAAGTGAAATCAGTCGATTAAAAAATAAATCAACTGATTGAATAAGTCACAGTTTAAGACTACTACATTTAACATTTTAATCTGTTAAAAATCCATTCAATGGATTAAAAGACACTTTTTAACCTGTTGAAAAATACTTCAATAGATTAACAGGTAAAATAAAAACCTTATACATCTAATAAATGATGAATGGTCTACAAAGTGAATTACAATCTTCAAGCTTGTTTTCCTAATGATTGATCCATATGAAGGGCATGCATATAAGGCTTGATCAACTCGAGCAACATCAAATCTCCAAAACTTCATCAATGTAGGGATGATTCCAAAGCAATGGCTTCAAGTTACTTCAACAAAGCTTCATCAAATCCTCAAGTAACACACCATCCAGGCTACGCATGTCAACAATGCACAGTTAAATTATGCTACAACAGAGAAGGAGATGTTGGCTATTGTGTATTTTTGGAAAGTTTTAGATCCTATCTCATTGCTTCCCCTAAGACTTACAAGCAACAACCCTGACCTACTCACCAAAGCCTTTAGCAAGAGCACTCTTGCTAAGCTTAGGCCAAAGGCTTACAATAGATCAAAAACCCCCTTTTACCCGACTCACCAAAGTCCTGTGGAAAAAAAAAGGCAACTTGGTTTTACATATATGAGAGAGCCATACTATACATCACATAGACAATCAAGTATAACATGCTTCATTACCATAGCATTCACCAAAACTAACATCCCATTCAAGCATACATCAGACCAACACCACCAATCATACCTTATATACCATGTAAATATCACCAAACAAATAAAACAAGTTAAGCCAGAGAAAAATAGCAAATCAGAAACTCTGTGTGACCCATATTTCCAACTACAAACCTTCTTGATCCAACAACCACTACTGACTAAACAAATTATCATGTTTACCTTTCATGTAATACAACAAAAACAACTTAGTAAAATCATAACACAATTTAGAGTCACACAACATCAACTAAACGAACTCACTCCCAACAATCACAAAGTCTTTTTTTTTAAACTAGGCTTTGATATCAAAGTGTAACACCCCAATTTGGGATGTCAAGGAAAATTATAAAACGTACACATTTAGCGAAAAATGATTATCGTTGAAATCGTACTAAGCAAAAGCTTATAGTTTAATTATTAAATATTGTAGTTCAAAACATCCATTGTCTAAAAATTTTCAAATAACAACGACAAATAAAAGAAATTACATCGTCTTTAATACTTAATTTAAACTACTTAATAAAAACGAATAGTAGTCAAAAATAATACTCATCATCACATCATAGTAAAATACTTAAGCATAGCAATCACAACCACACTTTGGTTTTCTTAACACCTGTTACCCACCACATCATCTAGTTTTCTAGAACCAACGGGTTCGAGTCGTCCTCCATCGGAGCATCAGACCTATCTCTCATACTCCTCAAGGACTTACGAGTAACAACTTCGACGCCAAGTAGAACTTTTAAGCATATGGTTGACAAGATTAGACTTTGTCATCCTAATAATGTGGATTTACATGAGGGGGAGAAATAAAATATGTTATGAACAATATTATATTGAAAAATAAAAAATGATGTACTTTTTTTCCTTCACTAGGTCTTTATCCCAAGGAGATTTTTCTAGTAAGGTTTTAACGAGCCACATTCTCTAATCAATGGACACTTAAGGGGGAGAATTATGAATAAATGGTTATCCATTGATTTGCTACAATTACAAATGTCAATGATTAATCTTTATGATTTGTATAAACTTTGATTTATATCCTTTTTGGATTACATTTTGTATCTATAAATAAGATTTTTCCTATTAGTAATAATACACAAAAATTAGTCTTCATGCTCTATTATATTCTTTTCTTCCTTTTTCTTCTTCTCTTTATTTATCACAGTAATTTCATCTATTAATACCTACAAAATAAGTTTTAATTATTAATTATAATGTAATAATGTAAAGATAATAGGTATTTTAATTTATTCGATTATAGGCATTAAATAATCAATGAAAACTTAAAGGTTAAAATATATATTTAGTCTTTATTTTCGTTCAATTTTATCATTTTAGTCCTAATATTGTTTTTTTTTTCAATTAGGTCCCATTGTTTTTCAGTTTTATTAAGGTTAAAATACCTTTTTGGTCCCAATTTTCGTCAAGTTTTGTTAAATAAGTCCTAATTTTGGTTTTATGTTCAAATAGGTCCCAATTTTCGTCAATTTTGTTCAATAAGGTACTTTTTTGCTAACATCATTTAAATTATTAACGACCATGAACAATGACTGCCACATGTCACTTCGTGGTTTTTTATTTTTTATTTTATTTATTATTTATTTATTTTATTTTTTATTTATTTATTTTTTTAATTTTTTTTAAATGTTCACGTGTCAACCTAGTAGCGTGCCATGTGTCAAAGTCAATGTTCTATATTTAATTTGGTCCCTATATTTGTTATTTTTGTTCAATTTAGTACTAATTTTGTTTAAAATTGACCAATTTTGTCTCTATTGAAGATGCGACCAAATTTAATTTTTATATCAAAGTTATAATGATGTGAATTTAAATATATTATATAAAAATATTTAATAAAAATATCAATTTTAATATAAAAATAAATTTGATTTCAATTTGAGAGGGACCAAATTGGTTCATGTTAACAAAAATTGGGACTAAATTGAACAAAAATAAAAAATATAGGGACCAAAATTGAATATATAACATTGACTTTGACACATGACACACTACTGGGTTGACACGTGGACATTTAAAAAAATTCAAAAAAAATTCAAAAATTCAAAAATTCAAAAATTCAAAAAAAACCACAAAGTGACACGTGACACTATTCATGGTCATTAATGATTTAAATGGTATTAGCAAAAAAAGACCCAATTGAACAAAATTGACAAAAATTGGAACCTATTTGAACACAACCAAAATTAGGACTTATTTGACAAAACTTGACAAAAATTAGGACCAAAAAGGTATTTTAACATTTTATTAAATTTGGTCTTTTTTTTCTAACGACATTGAAATAATTCGTAGTAATGAACAATGATTATCACATGTCACCTCATGGTTTCTTTAGTTTTTTTATTTATTTTTTTGAAAAACTTTATTTTCAAAAAAATGTTCACATGTCAATCCACTAGTGTGCCACATGTTATAATCAATCTTTTATATTCAATTTGGTCTCTATATTCATTGGTTTTGTTTAATTTAATCCCAATTTCTTTTAAATGGAGCAATTTTGTCCCTTTCCAAATTGAGACAAAATTTAATTTTAATATAAATTTTATAATGATGTTTTTAATGAAATTGACATTATTATGAAATATTTTGGTTTTGGCTTACAATTAGTTTGAAATTAGAATGAAAATTTTGCGGATCACTAGTGCATTTTAGAGCTTTTACATCGCAATATATGTCTCGGTTCTTGTGCACCCGCTGCATATAAACATGCGATAACATTTTTATATTAAAGTCAACTTTTATGCCTCGATTGCTCTTCTAATCGAGGCATATAACTTAACAAATTTTGACTATTCGCGCTAACCCAGAATTTGAGTTTTTTTCACATGCTTTTATGCCTCGGTTACAGCCCAACCGAGGCCTAATCTATTTTCTGCTTCAGTTACTTTTTACCCGATGCAGTTAAGTTGAAGTTTTTTTTTATTTCACGGAAGCAATATGCCTCGACTCTTGTATAACCGAGGCAATAGAGACCTTACGCCTCGGTTCTTATAGCAATATGCCTCGATTTCGAATAACCGAGGCAGTATCCCTTCGTAGGGTTAAAAATCCCCAATTTTTTTCACTGGAACAACGACGCAGTTCTGATTTTCTTCTTCTTCTCCGTCGTCCTGCGCACCAAAGCACACCTCCCACCGTCCCGCACACCTCTGACGCGCCAGCCCATCGTGTCGTCACCTGGGCCGCTGCTGCATCACCTGCACCTTCTAGGAGCCTTGCAAAGCCACTAGAGCCGCTGCATCTTCTTCTTCTAGCAATCATCACCAACGTCCACTATGCGGTTCCGTTCAGTCTGCCTGCAATGTCGCTGCACGCACTGTCGAGGAGGTTGTTCTGGTGTCACTGCCATTGCCTCCGTTCAATCCCCCGCTCCTTGGTATGTTTATTTTTACAATTTGGATTCTACTAGATTTAATTTTCTGCATTGTTTGTATGTTCTTATATTTTCAATCTTGAATTTCAGATTATTAAATATATGGTAGAAATTGGGTTTGTACTATGATGGAGATTGAGTTTGTACATACTTTTTGGCTTATGCACGAGAAAACCATTTCTACGAAGTCACAACCAAGTGTCCTGATCTTTTTGTAATAGTCTCTCTTTTCGTCGAGCCCGTAAAGTGGTGCTAAGTGTTTGCATAGTAATAAAAATGGGATTGATGATGATGAACTTTGCTTGCTTTTCAAATTTACATAACTTAGTTTGGATCCTAGGAGTTAAAATGCATCAATTTCATTAGAATTTATTTTAAACTTTTGACAGTGTTCACATACTATTATCCCTGTTGTTGGACTATGGGTACAGTTGATTCTCCTCCGTTGCTACTCACGTTTCGCTCCCAGGTTCTTAATTTTATTATGAGCTTATAATTGTTTAGTATATTGTTTATTTTTTTTTATATTAGATAAATTAATTTAAATATATGCTAAAATAAATCTATGTTGTTGTATGTTTATTTATTTATATTTTAAAGTAAATCAATTTATTTTGTTTGATCTCAAATCGTCGTTGCATGGAGTTAGCCATAGTTTCCCGTTTGAGATTAAATACGAAAATTATTTACCTGTCTCCAAGTATTTTTTTTTTTAAAGAATATGTATTTTTTTTTAAAGTTTTCAATCTTAACTTGTCCGGTTGGACAGTTTAAGAAGATTAATCACTTTTTAATAGTTTATTGGAGCATATATATTTTAATATACATATCTTAATATTCATGAATATTTGTCATCTGTGTTTTGATATTGATCTTCGGGTATGACTCTAGTTAATTTTTGAAAGGTGGGTTATCGAGACGAGCCTTTTATCATGGCACATCAACCATCTCAAGTTTTTTATGTAAAAGATCTTGTATCTGAACATTGGTTTGTTGCTCTTCATGGCAAGAGAGAAATTGATGTTAATGAAGAGAATTTGAGTAACCTTCATATTGCTGACACTCATCCATTTAAAACAACAATAACTTTTGATGAGGCTCCAGTACTTGACGATGTACAAGCAATTCGGGAAGATCACGATGAGGGAATATACATATGACCAATCCATAACTTTATGTATGAATCTGAATTTTTTGTATAAATTTATGTGTTTTGTTAAATAATATGTTATTTGTTATTTTAAATATTTGTTATTAATATTTTGTATTTTTTTCTTTTAACAATAGATATATGGTTGACCATCAGACTTCATCATCAGAGGATGAAGTGCCCAAAAAGAGAACCACTAGAGGAGTCACTGGATTGAAGAAGCTCTTGTTGAGAAAAGCTAAAGGTAAGAAGACTCATGTCATTATTGACATCGTCACAGGTCAAGCTTCAGGTCGTAATGGAGACGTTTTCAAAAGATATTTAGGAGTACTGGCACGTGACAGAATATCCATCCTTACTCCTAGTTTCGATCATGTGTCTGAAGTTCAATGGAACATGATTTGGCAGGATCTAATGGTAAATTATGTCATGTAATTTTTTTAATTTATATTTTTATTATATTGGTAAAGCTCTTATTGATGTGCATTCTCTTTATTGCAGATGAAATTTGATATTCCAAATGTGGCGACGCTTAAACATAAATGTTTGTCAGTTGTCGCCGAGGATTTTTGTGCTTTTAAGACAAAACTAACGTCTAGGTATATCTATGGATCTAAAAAGAATGAAGATCCACGCGAGTTGTACAAGGAAATTGATGAAGACACTTGGCGTCAGTTTGTTGAGTCTCGTACATATGAAGGATGGAAGGTTAGTTTACTTGAATTCGAAAAATTGTTGAAATTGTGTACAAGTTGAACTAATTAATAAAATGAATTATATGTTACAGCTAAATAGGACAAAAGCCCAAGCAATAAGTGCTCAAAATAAAAACCCGCACTTATTGTCTCGTGGTGGATATAGAAAGCTTGAGGAAAAGATATTGACAGAAAAAGAAGAGTCTAGGCCCCCACCTTCTGAAGATGATTTTCCTGCGCCTCCTTCACCACCATCTTGTCATCAAAAGTGGAAGTTAGCCCGTCTACGATCATCGGGTACTTACACTTCTGAAACTGCACGAGAAATCTCTGAAAAAATTGTAAGAGTTAACTTTACTTTAAACAATAATATCATTTTATACCGATTTTATTTTAATTTTCTTTTGTTATATTGCAGGACTCCTTGGTTGAGCAGAGTTCCCAAGGTACTTTCATTTCAGAAGGTCGTCATGACATTCTTGCTACTGTAATTGGACGACCTGAGCACCCTGGATGTGTGCGTGCTGTTGGAGCAGGAGTCGGCATTCGCCAATATTTTGGTGGCTCCTCTAGTCAGTCTTCATGGACACACAGTGTTGAGTATGAAGAAAAGTTGACACAACGACTGACAGAAAAAGGGTTATGCGTCAGTTCGAGCAGCATTTTGGTGGTCATGGCATCCCTCCGCAACTAATTCCCCAACCAGAACCTTTTATTCCCCCAACAGGTAAAATTAACAATCATTTTGTGCTAAGTTATGATCTTTCATAATTGTGATTTAATAAAATAATATTATCATTGGCTTTGACAGGTATAAGCAAAAAGGGAAGTTGTTCGGCTCCAGCTGTACTAGGGGATGATGCAGACGATGCTCATCGATGTGAACTATATGTTCTGCATGGTACAGGGAAGACACTAGTGGCTCGGGGAACAATATTTGAGGCAACCACTTTTCTTCATGGTATGGAGCTAACGGGTGATGAGGTTAAGGTCACAATAGAGGAAGTCATTGTACCATATGCTTTAGTTCCTGTGCCAATAGATGAGGTATATATTGTCGCACAGGCATTTTAGTCTTTCCTCGCCTGGCCTAAAGATTTGATTGGTTCTATTTCTGACCCCTCGGTATGGATCCCCAAACTCATCTTATTGTACTCTGCATTTTAAGTTTACACATTATTTATGTTCACAATCAAATTGTTTTTTCCATGTAATAATAGTGGCATGAAGTGGAAAGTCCTGAATCTATGAAGATTCCAATATCTTTGGATGATCCTCTTGGTGGACTGCACCAACTTGCTGACATCATAAGTGATAAGTCGATGGCAGTTCCATGGGATTCTGATGTATTTGGTAGAGATAATGACATCCTAATTTACCTGCATAAGCAAGATGTCTTAGAGCTTGCGCCGGGGACAGAAGAACGGAATATTACCCTTATTTAGTTATGGATGATGTAAGCATTTAAACCATTCATTATGTTTAACTAATTTATCTAGTTGTATCTAAACCATTCATTTGTTCAGGTATATGTTTGGTGTCAATAACAATATGGGGTTGAGTGATGTATATGGGTTCATAGACCCCCAACTAACTCATGCAAGCAATAAATTTGATGACATTCAAGCATACGTTACCCATTGCTTTGGACGAGGGAAGGAAATATATTTTGTCCCCTATATTGCTGGGTATGTGTACTTTGTTGACTTCTAATTATAATCTGTCATTTTAAGGTAAAACAATGAATTTTGTTTTGATTCCTAGCATCATTGGCAACTACTTGTGATTTCCATGAAGGACAACATTGTAGTGTGGCTTTGTTCCTTGCACAGGCCTCCCCCTAACCATCTCAAACAAGTTATAGATTGGTAAGAACCTACTTTTTATGAACTTTCTTTCTTATATAATTGTATCTTAACACGTTACTTTTTTCATAGTTCAATTGCTGGGCATAGCATGTTGTTAGGGAAATCAACTACTATGACAAAAAGGCTAGCATGGTTGGGCCTCCAGGTTTGTTATTTTTGTCTATAGTATTATAGTTATTCAATTTCTTTATTTTCTTAATTACTTATAATTGTGTATTCATTGTAGTGTAATTTACAAACTGGCTCATATGAGTGTGATTACTATGTAATGCAATGGATATCAACCATTGTACGTGCTTGTATCACAAATGGTTTGGAAACGGTAATAGTTTCACTATATAAAATACTTATTTGCAATTTTGTCTTATTCTATATACTAATTTAAATTATTCTCTTGTGTGCAGAGATTCAGTACCACTACATCAATCCCCACCAAGTCCATTGAATATTTAAGGATAACTTGTGCAAAGTACATTATACAAATGTACAATAGTACTTAGTATATTTGTTTATGGTAGCATATGAGATTGTAAAGTATCCTACATTAATATGGATAGTATTTAAGTATTTTGCCACATTTTCTATTTGAATAGCATTTGGCTTATGTTTTTAGATGGTTTTGGTTTTCTGGTTGAAAATTTGCAGGTTAAATTTGGTGATTATCAATAAAACAGCATCAGAATTTAAAAAAAAATGACAACTTTATGCCTTGGTTGGAACCAAAACTTAGGCAGAAAGATATAACGATTTTTCTTTTTTTTTTTTAATAAATCATATGTCTCGGTTGGTCCAGAACCGAGGCAGTAAAACTATGCTATATGCCTCGGTTGGACCAGAATCGAGGCAGTAAATCTATATAATTTTTTTTTAATTATTTCTGATACACCCTTAGGCCTCAGTTGGTGGAAACTGAGGCAGTAACTTTGCAATATGCCTCGGGTGGATAATCGAGGCATAAAGGATTGTCTTTTTACCTCGGTAGTATATGCCTCGGGTTCGAACCTGAAGCCAAAAGTAGAAAATAACCGCTGTCGTTTTCCTTCCCTGCACTGGTGGATGAAAACTAATTTTGAAATTTTAGATCAATGATGTGAGTTTTCTCATCCTTAAAGTTTTCATTCTAATTTTAAACTAATTGTAACCGTAAACCAAAAATATTTAATAAAAATGTGAATTTTAATAAAAACATCATTATACTATTATATAAAAATTACATTTGGTATCAATTTCGAGGAGGACAAAATTGCTCAATTTTAAACAAAATTGGGATTAAATTGAACAAAAATAACAAATATAGGAACCAAATTGAATAAAAAACATTGACTTTGACACGTGACACACTACTACATTGACAGGTGGACTTTTTTTCAAAAATTATAAATTAAAAAAAAAATAGAACTAGAAAAACCACGAAGTAACACGTGGCATACATTATTCATCACCATTAATTATTTAAAGGACATTAATAAAAAAAGTCCAAATTGAATAAAATTAACAAAAATTGGGACCTGATTGAACAAAAAACCATATTAGTACTAAAATGACAAAATTGAACAAAAATACGAACCAAATGTATATTTTAACCAAACATAAAAAATATTCATAATGTACTTTTGATATATAGATACATTTAGGTTAAATTATGCCTTTTGTCCCTATTTTCGTAAGAAAATATCGATTTGGTTCCTTTATTTTTATAAGTCTCAATTAGGTTCCTTTTTTCTAAAAAAAAGGTATCAATCATGCCCTTTCTGTTAAATTGGGCAAACGATGTTAAGGGAATAATGAGTAGCCATGGTTTTGTCTAATTAAATAGTGACTAGGCAAATCAAAATGACTGATGTGGATTATTGTTTTTTAATAATCAAGTTGTATTAAAAAAGTGATAGAATGGTATTTTTGTTATAAATAGAGATTAAGATTTTACAAAATTAGGGTTTTCTTCATCAAGGAAAATGGGGATTGAAGATTGATAGAAGATTGAGGTGTTCGGTGATAGTGATCATCTCTAGGAACATGTTCAGTGGAATCGTGATATCTTTTGGTGTAAATTCTACTTAGGATGATTCTTAAATATTATTGCATTGTAGGAGATCATGAAAATACTCTTATAACAAAAGGCTTTGGGCTCCATAAGAATAAAACTAAGAGGCGGGAAAAAGGTATCATTTGTTACCTATCTGGAACTTCATTTCTCTTTTTTCAAATTGAATAGATATATCTATATTTCCTTATTTTGTGTACCAAGTTCGTTTTGAGGTCATGGGGAATGTGTTTTGCACAAAACTACAAAGTCACCGTCATTATAATCTAAAAGGGTCTTCACAAGGAAGATATACAAACAATGATAAAATCAACTAACACAACATTAAAAAATCTTGATTTACTTTGTTCTTTACTCTGATCAGATGGATGTGTGTAATTCTTGGCTAGGATTTATCCTACGATTTTTTATCTTTAAACGGATGGATAATGATGTTAGAATTTATAGAGAATGTAGAAAAGAACTTTAGAAGAAGTTCTATAGAGCGTTGATGATTTTTATAAATTAAAACTCATTAATAAGAATTTTATTTATAGCTTTAGTCTTTTAATAATAAAATGATGTAGGGTTATCTTATTCCTATTTAAGATTTTCATGAATATGGTGATGATTTCTTAAGAAAGCCAAATGAAAATGTCCATTGGACATAAGATAGCATGTTATCTAGATGTAAAGGTTCATTTCGCAAAGCTCAAGAGAAGAAGATGATGGATTGATTCAAAACAAATAAAGAGTGGAATGCACATAAAGAAGAAAAACTCGAGAGCAAAGTAGCATGAAAACTGAGACAAATAAAGGTGAAAGAAAGCATATAAAATGGAAAGGAAAGAAATGGTTGAATGTGAGAAGAAAAGAAATAGTCTCAAAAAGGTTACATTTCAATAAACAAAAACCTAAATTTTAGAAGGTAGGTCAACAAAGCAGCACATGTGCATGATCTAGAAGCCTTCTCGACTAACGCAAAGATGAAGGGTCCTTCTAGATGCTTCTAGACGTCTTGATTGCCAAAGCATGTGGTCATCCTTTTTAGATGTTTCTAAAAAGCTTTGTTCTTTCTTTCTCCTCAACATGTGTTCTCCAAGACCATCAATCATGCCATTTGTCCTCTCTTAACGCCACCTCCTAATCATCCTACCAAGCAAATGAAATTAGATTCGCATGTTGATTTAGGTTAATCTAATCTTTGAATCAACAAGTCAACCTAACGTCAAGGTCAACAAGTCAACTTAAAATTAGTCAACCAAACCAACTTTATAGAATTCAAGTTAAAGAAATGCTAAACATGGTAAAAGATGGAAAAGCCTCTCCTTTTGTCATGCTTCTTGTAATCCTTCTTGGGTTGGCTTCCATGGTGCTAGGTGAGGTGGTCATGCCTTCATCATAAAATTGTTGAGTGTTATTTTTTAAAAAAATCATCAATACGTTTTGAAAAATTTCTAAGTCTTTACATATTTGTTCTTCTAGTATACTTATATATTATCTACCTTGATAAATGTTTAGCCTTAAGTTTTGTGAAAAGTTTTTTTCAATTGTCGGTGCTTATTCATTAAATCATCTACAAAATCCCTTTTTATGTTTTCCAAGCATCTACGAAAAGTTTTTTAAACTTTACTCAACCCCATTTCTAAAATTCTGTTATTAATTCAACATAGGCAACAAATCCCAGTCAATGTTGATCAAAAGTTTGATCCCAAGTGACACTAAAAGGATATCTTAACCAACTTTGGACAAAAAATAAAATTGATGATATATACAAGAAAAAAATAATATTTATCAACCAATAATTAACGATGACGTTAACAAAGAAAAAAACACCACTGGTGTTGACAAAGAAAATTTTGAATAATGTCAATTCAAAAAATATACTGATTATACTAATGAAAAAAAAAAAACTCTGATAAAAAAAATGTTAAACCTCAACATGAAAAATCCTCATCAAAATCATTTGAAAATACAATGTCAAGACGACAATATCTTTGAGTGGATTGAAGAAGCGATTATAACGAAAAGAGGCAAATTAATATATATATATATATATATATATATATATATATAATTTCAAATTATTA
>Ga0214544_1004579_pt1 | contig 27668 bp, 22 predicted proteins | sample CNSS3metaG_FD_160074 | JGI IMG/M metagenome (GOLD analysis project Ga0214544, IMG submission 160074) | Root nodule microbial communities from cowpea collected in UCLA plant growth center, Los Angeles, California, USA - CNSS3 | ecosystem: Host-associated > Plants > Roots > Nodule | place: USA...
TATTCCAAAATTCAAAGAAATTAACAACAACATAAACTAAACCCTAAATTACATAGGTGAGATAATGAAATATACTACCTGTGATCATGCAAGAACTAACAACCGCGAACAGAGTAGGCATCACAAAGGAAAAAAAAAACCTAGAATGAGACGATGAAGTGAGAAGCACCACTTACTAGAGAGACAAAACACAGAAACACACGGATGAGCGGCGTGGAGACTGAACTAGGAGATGTAGTGGTGACGTAGACTGGGCGGTGAGTTGTGTTGACGTTGTGGTGAAGATCTTGATCTCGTCGGGGATAGCAGAAGCGGTGGTCGACGAGTTTACGACAGTGCAGAGGTGTTGAGAAATGAAAAGAAAAAAAAATAGTGAAGAAGATTACGGTGAAAAGTAAGCTTTGAAAAATAAAAGACTCACTAATTAAGTTTAAGATAATATAATCGACGGATTGTGACAGTTAAAGAAAAATAACAGAAATAAAAATAATTTTAGCGGTTTATTTAACTGTTACAATTTGACCGTCAATAAAAAATATTTTTTTAATGATATATATACGAAAATTATACCAATTCTAATTATAACTAGTATAAAAAGTTTTTTCTAATATTGTAAAAATGTCATCGCATTAACTTTTATACCGGTTGAAAGTATAATTGGCATAAAAGATCTCACATTATTTACAAAATTGTCATCTGCCTCTTGTTTTATACCTGGTGGATTTGAACAGGTATAATAATGTAGGTATAAAAAGCTTATTTTACACTAGTGGAATACTACCATGTGTTGTGTTGTGTGTTGTGTATTGACGACAGGGATTAAAATGAGACCATCCTGACTTTGCTAGTAACTTGATTCATATGGAAGAAAATAGGCTTAATTACTCGGTTGGTCCCCACTTTGGTGGGAAAGTTTCAAGTTAGTCCCCACTTTACTTTTTGTGTCAATTGCATCCCAAAATTCGTTAAAAAGCTTCAATCAAGTCCTCTTTCACGTCGTTAAAATAGTTAACAACCGCATGATTAGGTATGCTTATTTGGTAGGTTATGAAGATGTGGCATAAATGTTTTCTGATGTGGAAATTATGATTGATAACAATATTGAAAAATGGGATTCAAATTGTATTTCATACACAAGGCCTCCTTAATCTTGGGAGTTGTACCTCCATTCACCATTATTGCCATCCCATTACACCACCCTCTCTCGAATCCTTCATTAAGTTTCACGCTAAACATTAAAACACACAACATAATCTGTGGAAATATAAAAAATATGAGACATAATACAAAATTCTTTAATTTAATTCTTTATTTGAGGGAGGACAGAAGGTTTAGGGTTTGAAGAAGGGGGAAATTAGAGGAGGTAAGAAAGATGGATCGAAAAATACAGTTTTCGACCTCCACAATTAACCCCATTGTTGTTTTTCTAGGCTTCAATGTGTTTGTTTGAGTCTCTGTTGAAAACACGAATGATTGGATTTTTATTGAAACTTTATTATATAAAAAAGGGTGAAGGAATGATTAAGAAGTTATAATTTTCAGAATCTCTTGAGAAGTGTGGATTCTTTTATTCCTACTTTTAAGGAGGGTGATGAAGTGAATACTACGTCGTTTTAAATGAATTGGGGTTTTCCCTCTTTTTGTTATTGGCATCGTTGCAAGGAATCCCATTAGTGTAGGCAAGTATTTCTGCCATGGTTATTTTGGTCATTTAGCCTCGGTTTAAGAACTAAGACATATCCAACCGAGGTAAAAAATAGTGCATTTATGCCTCGGTTATGAACCGAGGCATATTTAACCCTTACTGTCTCGGTTTCGAAGTCAACCAAGGCATAATATGCCTTAAAAATAAAAATAAAATTAATGGCCACCAACATCCAGCCATTGTGATTAAAATATGTGAATGTGCCACCATTGACGCCGACAACCGCGTCACCAAAAAATGTTTCACCAACCACCATGCCCACGCACATGGAGAAACTCACACCAATCACCATTGTAGGTCTACACCTAAGACAAACCACCATCGTCACGTTTCTTCCACATGAGCAACATCTGCAAAACAAAGCAAGTCTAAGTTCACGCACCATACCTTCTCGTCACACATCGGCAACCAGCCACCACACATGAATAAGAACGATTCAGTAGAAAACCACTGTTGGCCACTGTAACTTCATCATTAAACGCAAACCCTAACTCACACATGAACGACAACAATGGAGACAACGCTTGAGCTCCATGCGTTCTGCAACAATGAAGAAGGGATGTGTGCTCTGTAACAATGGAATAAGGGAACCTGCATGGAAGAAGAGAACTTGCGCGTTCTGCAACTATTTGAGACAAAATGCAACAATGGAGATGTTGTTGTTGCACCACGCAAATAAGACGCTTCAACAGTGCACGATTCTGTTTTTAACCCTAACAAGGCTTATTGCCTCGGTTGATTTTAAACCGAGGCATAAACAAGTATATGCCTCGGTTAAGTAGCACCCGCTGTATAAATGTAATCACATATGTCTCGGTTAAAATTGGACTGAGGCCTAAAAGATTATCTGCCTCGGTTAAGTATCCACCCAAGGCATAAAACTTTGTGTTTAATTTTAAAAATTGAAAATAGCGGGAAAACATAAAAATTTTGGGACATATATGCCTCGGTTGTCTATAGAATTGAGGCATAAACATGTATATGTTTCGGTTGTCTTTAGAATCGAGGCATAAACTTCCTCAAATATTACAAAAATGTCACCTCGTCTTTATATGTCTTGTCTGCCCTAGAACCGAGGCATATAGGGCGTTATAAAATGCACAAACTGCACTAGTGCCCAATGGAAGAAAATGGAAGAGAAGAAGAACAGAAGCACCGATGACGCTAACAAGCTTCCGATTATGGCCAATGTTGTCGAGGACAATTCCTGTTGGGCAGAGGCGACATTGACTTTGTGGGTTAACGAAGGAAGAGGCCATGATTGTCTAGCTTTGTTGTCATTCTTTTAGTGAGGAAGAAGAAATAGTCCACACCATTTCATTAGGGCAAACATCATCTTCTCCATTAAAAAGAACAACTTGACATGTAAACAACTCCATTTCCACAACAAATTTAAAATTTTTGACACGTATTCATTACAATTTGCCACACCACCACCATTTTAACTCCGGTTTTTGAAAATTAACGGAAAGAACTTGATTAAAGCGTTTTAACGAATTTTGGGATGCAATTGACACAAAAAGTAAAGCAAGGACCAACTTGAAATTTCCTCACTAAGGTGGAGACCAACTGAGTAATTAAATTGAAGAAAATAATTAGGTATGAGATTCATATTTGAAATTTTTGCAAGAGGCCGAACTTGTGAGATATAGAATTTACCTTACCATGTTGTATGAATCGGGAAGCAGCTGAAAGATGATATAACTATAGAGATAGTAGTGAAAAAGTAATGATAGGTGCATGATCTTAGGATGCTAGTCAATACACGAGTTCTTTAAAGGTTGAGTCTGTAGTTCTTGATATATGAAAGGGCCATGACAGCCTTTGTATTTGGATATAAATGGTATGATTTCTAAGAAGTTATATAGTGATTCCATATTACCTTTATAATTTTTTTCTTTTATTTAAAGTTTATAAGTTTTAAATTATCTTTAATCTATCTTATATATTTTTCTGTGATATTGTTATCTATCTCCTATTATCGTGAACTTCACAAGAGCATACTGAGACGTATTAAGGAAATAGTAGATGTGGATAGTGTAATATAGATATAAATGATAATGTGATATATTAGTCTACTCATTTCTTTATCTTTTGAAATACCCTTAATACATTTTATTATTGGAAAACACATGATATTATAAACTATACTGTATCGGTGCATTTGGTATATTTATGTAATTACTTCTTAATAGTGTTTTGAGGCTATAAATGAGTTGTCACACTTTTGAGTCAAATAACATTTTCTTCACACTTTTTTTTTCTTTTTTCACCCTCCTCAATTTAAATAAAGACAAATTAAAGATCAACGTAAGTGTACAACAAAAATACTTAAAGGTGGGGAGTTAGAATGGTATTTATAGAAAAAATTAAATATTTAATTAGGATTTGAAAAAGTAACATTAACATTCTAGAACTTTTAAAGATTGAAGTCTAAATATTCTAATTAAAAATATATTTTTTAATGTAACAATTATGATTACTAATTCGTATTCTCCACTGGCTTTTGTCAAGAATCAAACTCAATACATTTTATTTCATCTTGTATTCTTTCACACACTCCTCTAAAATCCATGCTAAAGAGGAAAAGATACATGATAATTATCTCTTCAATAGTCTATGTAAAAGAAAAATTGTTACTTTATTGTTTGAAAAAAAAAAGTAAATTTAAACTAGTTGATGAGACATAGCCATTCACCTTTTCTAGGCCTTGTGTTTCGTCGTTTCATGCTTTTATTCTTTTAGCTATGAATTGTTACCCCGAAAAATTTATAACTACACTGAATCAGAAGCTATAGTAAATATTAAAATTAAGCAACTGATTTTTTTTATATAATTCATTAATATGTTAAGGTTTAAACTAATCTGATTTGATGGTAAAGTGATAAAAATTATTATTATTATTATTATTTTAGTATTATTGATAAATTTTGTGGGGCCAAACGTCCTTGTGATTCTGTTATACTTTTCTTGTGGGGGAAGTTAGATCAACAAGTTGATGCCCCTACTCAATTCGACCTCATGTCTGTTATAAACACGCATTCTACAGTTTTCATGTGTGGTATTTTCAAACTTTTGAAACAACTTTTAGATCTCTTTTCTCATTCTTATCGTGTGCTCCTTCTCAAATCTAAACACACATCACACAACAATATCTTAATATTTTACAACCTCTACATTTTAAAATCTTCTATACTCTGTTATTCCACTTTTTTTTAAGAACCTTTGGTGTAGTTACAAAGTTTTTGTCGATTGTGAAAGTTTACAAATTAAGACTTTTCTGTAATATCGTTATGTTTTTCTGTCAATTTAAACTAGCTTCTAACTTATTTGGAGCTTCGAATTCCTAATTTGAGATAAGCTTTTTATTTTTAATTAAAAAAAAAAAGCAATTTATATACACGGCCAATTTAGCTTTCTTTCATACAAATATCGAATAAAATTATATCACAATGATGTGGCTATATTTCATGACAGTATATCTAAATTAAATCCTAAAATAACCTATAAAAGTTTGTAAGTGTTCATGGAGGGGTTAAATGAAAAAATTGAGATGAATATGTTAATTTTAAATTACCTAAGAAATATAATTCATTTATTTTTATTTCCTTGTTCCTTGAGTGTACTTGTAGAGAATTTCTATAAACTTAGTTGTGTTGTTTTGAACTTTGATTGATCTTATGTAGTTTGACAATCTATGCTGGACATGGCAATTATGATTCACTTTATGTGTGACCATTGCAAATCACATTTTTGACACGTAAACATTGGCATTGATTTGTTGTTTGGTGTGACAGAAAGTTGCTTGAAATGAAAATGGATATCTCTATTTTTTCACGAGGGTTGATCTATGATTTATCCTATGTCTGTCCAATGAAAATGGAAGACAATAACTAGATGAGAAAACATGTTGAAGTTACTACTTAAAGTCAATACAATTTTTCGCTCATGTTGTTCCATTTGTCCCCTGCTTGACCATGATAGAATAGACGAACTTTCCCCTTGTGGTCATCATTGTTTTGTCACTATAACCTCTACCAATAACGTCTTTGTTGCATATAATTGTTTTTTCATTCATCTTAACCTGCAAAATCGTTGCTTGCAAATGGAAACCTCACTGCCTCTAGCCACTGATAGCTTCTCTTATGGTTGGTTATCAAACTGCAAACCCTTTGCAAATGACCTTCAGGAGTCATCTACCTGCAATTCCCCATTAATGGAAGAATGGAAAAGCTTCAATTTTGATATTTCCTTCACTCACTCCCCTTCTGTTCTTGCTCATGCTGATGAACTTTTCTCTAATGGCCTTATCAAGCCATTATTCGCTGACCCTTCCAAGTTAGACTCCTGCAAAACCATCCTAGCTTCCACACACCAATCCGAGCCTGTTTCTTCCTTTTCTTCTAGACTTGTTTCTCCAAGAACTGTGCAAATTCATCATGGTTTTCTCACAAGGTGGAAAACCTCCACATGTAGAACCTTGAGAAACCTTTCTAGGTATGTCAACCAACTATGCCACAGAGTTGGAAGCTCCAGGAAAAATACTAAAGTTGATGATTTTGACAAGGAAGAGTGGCTTGTTAATAGCTGGAGCAGTTCACACCAAGCATCTTCAAAATCAAACTCTATCAGTCCAATTGGTGCTTTGCATGATCATGAGAACTCAATCTATGAAGCAGTTCTCCACTGCAAAAGATCAATAGGTCTGTCTGCTCACACTTTTCCCTATTTTTCTTCTTCTTTTTTTAATTTTAGTGTATGATTTTTAACCTTGCGAATTAACTTCCTTCCAATTTTTCAGAAACATAATAAAGAGAAGATAATTGTAGAGCTTCCATGGGTGGTAGCTGATAAAGCATGTCTACTGGTTCTTTGCATCATTTCTCTCTTGTTCACACTCGGTGTTATTTTTCTTTGCATAAACAAGAAGAGGTGCCTTGTCAGATACCAACCGCAGGGTTTATAAATTCAAATTTCAGAAAATGTTGGATTGGATCCTACTGCTTCATGGTTTTGTACAGATATGATAGCACAAACTGCGTGTTGTATTCGTATATTTAACACAGATAACAGTGTTCTTCTTCTTCTTCTTCTCTCTCTTCATTGCTCTCTTTAACTGTCAATAAAACTTGGCTGGGAGGTTTTACTGCAAGGTCTTTCTGAGAACAAAGTTACTTCAGAGACCTTCAACACAGTAATTATAGCACATACGTATACTCTATGAGAAAAAAGGATATCCAAATTTGGAATATTGACAAGAGCATGTGATAGAAAATATATTTTTACTTCAGAAAGACCAAGTTGTGGATGAAGATTTTTATTAACATATATTTCATTATAAGTACGTGTGCAAGAGGATTATAAAACAATGAACTTTTAATTATAAATTAATATCAAATTATTTAAAATTTTAATTTTTAACTTATGTATAACCTATCTTAATTTCTTAAAATTTAAAACTTTTAACTTATATATAATGCCACCAAAAAGGGTGGTTCTGGGTGGCAGCAAGTTAATTATTCAGTAGGGTATTTGATTGTCTTGTTCAGAATTGTCACTTGTGGATATTTTTCCTTTACACACATTACAAACAACAACCACTACGCTACTTTGTCAATTCAAAAATTGGATCTTATTCTCCAGGTGTGAAATAGCAAGGGAATGTTTTTAATAGAAAGCAAAATCACCAGGTAGAACCTCCCTCCTCTAGACTCTGGACCATTTTAGCAAGCGACAAACCTATAAATTTTACTCAAAAACTCTGTTGCTGATGTGTGGAAACTTTGATTTACACTTAATATTTTTTTCCTCACACAACTACTTAATCATGATTATACTGGTTTAATCTTCTCAAAAATTAAGCAAGAACAAGAGTAATGTCAAAAAGAAATAAATTAAAATCATAACCCACATCATTCTAGTCTGAAATGGATTGGATTGTCATTTTTCACCTATGCATAAATAGTTAACATTAATTTTATTTAAATTTAAATTTGGGTATTTAAAAAAATGATTGATGTTAACTTTTCTGGAATTGTGGCCTAGCCTTATTGAATAAGCAAGAGATGATGTTGGAGAAAAATCCATAGTTGATGCAGTTTGATTCTTTGTTTTGTTTGTGAGAGTTGTTGGCTACTAATGTATGATGAATAGGTAGAAAGTGACTTTGATTTATCACTTTGCATCTCTCCAACTCCTTCAAAGGTTGGGTAGGGTGAGTGAGGACAATATGTCGCTGCATTCTATGCATATACTTGTGCTCACAGAGACTCTACCCATCCCACTCACTCCTATCCTTTCTTCAAATAATCTTTTTCTTTTTCCTCTTTCTCTCATTCAAAATTCACACCTCATTAAACAAATCTTTTAAAAAATTAAATCTTATTTAATTCGATGGCTAATTACATATTAAATATTCATTAAGCTTGATTTATTGTAAAATATTGTGACAACACGAGAAAAGATACGTTTCTCAATATGAATTTAACAGAAATTCACACAGAAAAGAAAAAAAAAAGATTATACTATAGGAGAATCAAATTTAATATACCATAAAAAATCTCAGTGATTCATGCCTTGATAGTCTAATTTACTTGATAAATTTTTATATATTTGATTTCAATTTAGTCTGGTATATATCTTTATAATTTAGTTCCTATAAATCGACACATGACATGTCGGATCTATTTTAAACTTTTTTTTTGAAAATTGAAATGCAATTTAAATTCTTTTAAAAGTAGAAATTAAATTGATGTAATCTCATCAAAATTAGGGGTGATAATGTAGACCAGTTTGACCTGTTTAGGCCCATCCTGCACTTGGTCTACAAAAATGCGGGTCACTTTTTTTCTTCTTAAGTTCTTATGATAAGGTTTTTAATGTTAACAAATTGGAAAATTGGGAAGTTTTAACAAGTTCACAATATTAAGGAAAAACTTTGGGGAGTTTGATGGTAAATTGATAATTCAACATTTTGATTATATTCATATTCGTACTTTGACATGCATGATGTATTCTTCAAATTTTAGCACATTAAAAAATACATAATACTTGTCTTTTTCACTCATACAAGAATTTGGAATGTTCATATAGAAGTCCAAAACGAAAGTAACCAATATATACAAATACAATTTTTTTTATGCAGGCCAGCTGACAAATCCCGTCAGGCCAAACCCACATTGTCACCCCTAATTAAAATGGGGATCATCCAAGTAATTAAGTCTTTTATCTTTTTGTTTATTTGTTCCTTTTTCATTATGCCTATAGGAATAAGATATAAATAATTTTTTGTTACACATAATAAATCTCTAATCAAGTTCTTTTATTAAATATTCAAGGAATTAATGTATAATAACATAACTTGCAATCTAACTATTGAGGAATCAATAATTAGTGATTTTTGTGAATACATTGGTATAGGAAGATGATAACTTATATGTACAGGTAATTGAGGGATACATGGGAGTTAGATTCAATGTAGTTAAATCATTATAATCTTATATATTGATCTCCCTCTAATTATATATTTGCTTTTAGTAACTTATGTTTTATTTTCTATATTGGCCCTACTTTCTCTCTCTTTTTCCCTCATTTTGTGTAAGGTTTTTTTATTATTATCTATTGTGAATCAAATCTAATGACAATGAACAACTAATCATTTTGTATTAGAATTAATGTAGAGGTTAGAAGAATGCATTTTTGTGCTAGTCCGGACTTGTGAAGTTGAATTTTGATTAACTTTTCAACGGAATCGTGAATTTTGAAATAACATATTAGCTTTAAGGGGAAATTAATAGATCTTATAAATATGATTTTTAGAAACTTTTCACAATAAGACGAGGGGATTAAACGGTGTGAGGATCATAATTTAATGATTGAAAATAGTTTTGAAAATATTTTTTTAGGATGCTTGTAAAGGATAGTCTATGATTAGTATTAGAGTAATAGAAGAGGCGATGTAATGCTTAGAAATTTATATTGGTTTACTCCAATATTGCACTACCTACATGCAATTTTCCTTTATCACATGTACATGTACCAATAATCCAAACTTGATTAGAAGCGTCATCATTATATTAAATCACTTTTTACTATCTCCTTTTCTTCCCCTTGGTGCAAGTGCTTTTTAAGATTAAGTCACTTCTAACTTTTTTTTTAGTATATTATTACTAACATTCCTAGCTACGATAAAAAGTTAGTTATAAAAATTAAGATAGACTTTTTAAGAGAGAATATAAGTTATGAACACTCCTTTTTGAGAGAATATACTTAATAAAAAGTGAAGGTTTTATAAATAAATCTCTCAAAAAGTCTATTAGACTGTCTATTTAAATTTAACACTTTGAAAGATTTTACAACATCACGTGCCCAAGAGGTTGATTTTTCACATAGGATCATTATTTTGGTTTACATATTAACCTTTTATTTTTAATATTTATTTAAGTTAGTGTCAATTAAGTGAATGCAAATTATAAAAAAAAAATACTAAAATAAATAAAGTTAACATTGACTTAATTTACGCTAAAATTATTATTTTTAGTATTTTATTTATTTGAGTTACTATCACTTAAGCATATGTTAACCACAAAAAACTAAAATAGATAGGGTGAAAATCAGCTTATGAGACACTAGCTTCATTTATTTTTTAATATTTATATTTATTTAAGTTATTATGTTAACACTAAGTTATATATTCTAAATTTATGTACATTCTTCACATTGAACATGGATCTTGAATTATTTTTAATCTAAAGGCCTAGATTTAAAGACAACAAATCTCCTCACTCATAGTTTTCTTCTTTCACTCTATATAAATATCATCACATTCATAAATTTTCTCACACTCATGTCTTTCATCCATACTCATCTCCTATATCCACACTTTTATCTTTCATCCACACACTTCTCCTCATCTCCTTCATCTACTTCTTCTACTCATCTCTTTCATCTATATTTTTCCCATCTCCTTCATACATATCATTCTCATCATCTCCTTCATTTATATAATCTTCTTTTTCCTTCATATTTATCTTCATCATTTACACTCATCTCCGTAATCCATTATAATTATTTATTTATTTAGTTTTATTTATATTATTTAAACATAGAGGTCCTGAACACATCCTTTTTGAAATTAGTATCATTAACGTCAATTAAGACAATACAAATTAAACTAATATTAAAAATAAATTTTATTTAGCATTGAATAATGTGGTGCTTAATTAAATAAATTTTAAAATAAAAATGTCTTAATGTCGACCAATCCAACCTAAACTATTTTAATTTAAAAATTAGTAATGAATTTAGCTAAGTCAACATTAACTAAAGTTTATCATCAAAAATCAACTGTAAAGAATTAGCATTCATGATTTTAGTGGTGCATAGTGTGTAATGCAAAGTGGACACTAATAATTATTTAGCATGACTTTTGATCGACACATGAGTACTAAATTTCTTATAGTAAAGTAAATTAGGAAAACTCAAAAAAAAGATTAACACTTCGTCTTTAAGTTTCATGTTACTTAACAAAGAAAATGGTAAAAACTACTTTAAAATATTTAATGGTAATAGTCAATTTAATAAAATAATTATTTATATAATTCATTCTTCCACTTGGTATAGACAACCTACATTTCGAAAGTACAGAAAAGAAGCACACTTGTAGCATTTGTATTATGCATGTAATCCTATTCATTCACGTGAAGTCCACGTGCAATTGTTAGCAAAGTTGTGGTCTACTATTCTTCTGCAAATAATTCTCTTCTACAAGCATGGACACCTCGGCTCGTGTAAGGTCACATTAGTTGGGACCCAAATAAGAAAGTATGCACATATGTGAGCCTTTCTCCTTTGATTTTTTAAATTATATAATTCAATTTTATTTTTTAAAAGTTTACTTATATATAATAATTTTTAAAATACAAATATTTCGTATAAAAAAATTTAAAACTTGCGTACTATATCTTGGTTCCGTGGCTGACTAATTCATGCAAGTCATGTCACTATTGTCTTGCCAAGTTGCGACAAACAATGGTTAGATGCTTATATGGCTTACACAATTAAACTACTCTAATACGACAAGCAGGTGTAAAAGAATGTTCTGGATTATAAGCTCCGTGATTGTCCTAGAATTTTCATAACATAATTTGTGTTTATATACTTTCATGCTCTTGTCGGCTCTATGCTTTCATTTTGGGTCATGTGTTTCAGCTTTTGTTGTGTCCACATCTTCTCTCTTTCCTCCTCTATTTTTTTCTTCACAGAAAGAAAATGAGGTAAGTGTATGGATATTAAAACTAATTGATAACCGAAGTAAGAAAAAAAATCTAATTCATGTTTTATATATATATACATATATATATATATATATATATAAGGTTTAGAATAAGAAATATGAAAAAGTTATGGGGGACTATCTCAATCTAATGAAAACATTCTTGGTTTCCTTTTAAGAACAGATATTACTTTTTTAAGATTTTACCTTATTTCTTCATGTATATTTAATAATCAAACTTTTTATGTATCCTTATTTAATAAAAAAATATTGTTGAAATGGAGGGTCATAAAATGGGTGAGACTAAGATTAAGGCTACAGCTAACACTAAGATGTAAGAGAGGGGAGAGAAAACTAATGAATTTTTTTTTCTGCCCTTCATTCATAACAAAAGCAACCCTAAATAAGGTTGCAATGAGCTAGGTGTGTCCCTGAATTACAAAAACATCTGTATGTTATTTTGGGCTTCCAAACCATAACTAACATAATTAAAACGTGATCACCAAAACTAACTTAAATGAAATCCTTCATCTAGTGAGGTTTCTTATGCTCTCTTGTGGGCCTTGTGGTGGTATTGGGTCGTGTTGTATCATTGCCTACCCTTGAAGATTGCACTTTGTCCTCAAAGTGGGGAATGGAGGGAGTTTGGGCCGGGATGGGTGGCGTTGAAGAAGTGGGTATTAGGCTAGGGTTTAGTGTGTGGGGTTGGTCAATGTTCTGGATGGTTGTGGGGTTGTGTGGCTCGAGGAGGTTAGGTGGGGAATTAAATTGGGGAACCGTTGGAGTGGGTTGAGGTGGCATGTGTTTATTGGAGAGTGTGGGAGGTGAAGTTAATGTGGTAGGTGGGAAAGTAGATAATGGGTTTTGAATGTTTTGGAGGTTTGTAGAAGGGGGAAACTCGAGGGGGTTAGGTGAGCTAAAGTGGGGGACAGTTGGATGGGGATGAGGTGGCACATTTTCAGTTGAAGGTGTGGGCGGTGGAATTAAAGTTGTAGATGGGGAATGGATTCGCACATCTAAAGGGTTAGATACGGGTGAGTTAAGGGGAGGGTTTTCAAAAGTGGAACGTGAGATTGGGGTTGCGCAGGGAGGGTTCCCTCTAAAGGGTCTTAACATCGAAACATAAACATCGGGTGGACGCGTGAGGTAGGAGGGAGGCAAAGCTCATATGCGACCATGCCTATGCGACGAAGGATTTGGTAAGGACCTAAGTAGCGGGGTGCGAGTTTGGCGTAAGATCGATGATGGTCCGAATGTTGACGATAAGGTTGGAGGCGAACCCAGACCCAGTCATGGACCTCGAAACTTCTGTCAAAGCGGTAACGGTTGGCTTGATTGGACATACATTGACGAGTGCGTCGAGGGTTATTTTTGAGGTTGTGAAGGACAAGCGTATGTTGGTGAAGGAGGTCTGAAATGGTGGTGCCAACGCGTTGTGTATGTAGCATGTCGAGGGTCGTGGGTGGAGGTCGGCCATATAGTGCTTGGAAGGGCGAGGTGCCAATGGCGGAGCGGTAAGATATGTTGTACCACAGTTCTTCCAGATGTAGGTATTGGTACCAACTGTGCGGGTACTCACTAGTGAAGCATCGCAGGTAAGCTTCTAAGCCTCTATTCAACACTTCTGTTTGACCGTCGATTTGGGGGTGATATGAGGAACTGAACTTGAGAGTTGTTCCCTGTGCTTTACACAGGGTGCACCAGAATGTGCTGACAAAGAATGGGTCTCGATCAGAGACGATGGACTTGGGAATTCCATGAAGGCAGAAAATCTCAATGGAGAACTGACGGGCCAGATTTGGGGCAGTGAAACTTGTGCGCAAGGCAATGAGATGTGCGTACTTGGTTAAGCGGTCACATATAACCTAAATAATAGTGTGGCCTGCAGATGTTGGTAAGTGTGTGATAAAGTCCATGGAGAGGTCTTCCCAAACCTGAGCAGGGGTGGGTAGAGGTTGAATTAATCCTTGTGGTTTGTGTGGCAGGTATTTGTTGCTTTGGCAAATGGAGCATTGTTGAATGAAGGTTTTGACATCCCGAGTCGACCCAGGCCAGTAAAACGAAGCTGCAAGTCTAGAAAGGGTGGGTTTGAGTCCTGAGTGACCCACCGTAGGTGATGCGTGAAGTTCATAAAGGATGCGTTGTCGAAAATCTTGTGTAGTTGGGAGGAATATGTGATTTCAAAAAAATAAGATCCCTTGTCGTGTTGAGAATAGACTAGGTAATTGGTGGTCTTTGGTGCAGGATTGAATGAGGGCCTTCTCTTCAAAGGTGGAATAAAAGTGTTGAATTTCTTGAAGGAGGTCTGGAACGGGAGAGGATATGGCTAGTAGTAGTGAAGGGTTGGGGGTCTCTTGGCAGGATAGTGCATCTGCAACAATATTTTGTTTCCCAGGTTTGTATAAGATTTCAAAATCATAACCTTGTAGTTTAGTTGTCCATTTTTGTTGTTCTGGTGTTTGAATGGTCTGGGAAAGGAGTGTGTTTAAGCTTTTCTTACCTGTGAAAATTTTGAAATGGTTGTCCAACAAGTACTAACGTCATTTCTTGACTGATTCTATGATTGCATACATTTCTCGTACATACACTGATGTGACACGGAGATGGGGGCACATCTTTTTGCTGAAGAAGCCGAGGAGGTGGTCATTTTGATTGAGGACAGCGTCAATGGCAACAGTTGATGTATCGATTTCGAGGGTGAATGGTTCAATGAAGTTGGGAAGATGTAGTGTAGGTAATTCTGACATATGCAGTTTGAGTTGTGTAAAAGCTTGTTGGGCTGGTGAAGGCCATGTAAACTTGTGATCATGTAATAAATTCGTGAGAGGAGCGGCAAGTGTGGCGTAATGGCGCACAAACTTTTGATAAAAACTGGTGAGGTCGAGGAAACCACGTAACTCCATGTGTGATCGTGGTGTGGGCCAATCATTGATGGCCTTCACTTTGTCTGGATCAGGGCCCACTCTGTCAGATGAGATGAGGTGGCCCAAGTAACTCACTTGTGTGGTAGCAAAACTGCACTTAGATAACTTTGCAAAAAAATGTTTAGTTGCCAATAGGTCTAAAATAACATGTAAATATTGAAAATGGTCTGCCAAAGTGGGACTGTAGATTAGAATGTCATAAAAAAAACAAGAACAAACCACCTTAGATGTGGTCTTAGGAGTTCGTTCATGGCTACTTGGAAGGTAGAGGGGGCGTTGGACAGCCCAAATGGCATAACTATGAATTCACAATGGCCATTTGTAGTGCGAAAGGCTGTCTTGTGAGTGTCTTCGGGAATGACTTTGATTTGATGGTAGCCTGAATAAAGGTCAATCTTAGTAAAAACTATAGCTGAACCTAATTCATCGAGCAATTCATCAATGGTGGGAATAGGAAAATGGTCACGAATAGTGACAGCATTAAGGGCTCTGTAGTCCACACAAAATCTCCATATGTCATCTTTTTTGCAGACTAAAAGTTCTGAGGAGGAAAAAGGGCTGGTACTTGGTTTGATGAAACCTTGTTCAAGCATTTCTGAGATTAATTTGGAAATGGTATCCTTTTGGGAGTGAGGGTAGCGATATGGTTTGACATTAATTGGAGGGGTGTTGGGCAGAGAAGGGATACGATGATCGTGAGGTCTGGATGGGGGTGGGCCATGGGGTGGTTGGAAGATGGCTTGGTGTTTTAAGAGGGTGGCTTGTATTTGGTAAGGTAGGTCATATAAAGGGGAAGACTGGGTTTGTAGGCTTATATGTAATAGGAGTGGTGAAGTGAAGGGAGGTTCCATAGATAATAGGTGGATGGAGGCCACGTCATGGGTGGAGAGCAATTGGCAAAATTGGTGATAACTAGTTGGGGTGGCTAAGGTTGTGGTGGTGGCTTGGAGCGTAATGTGTTGGTTGTGGTGAGTGAAAGCGATGCTTGGGAAGGAAAAATCAATTGTGATGGGTCCCAAGGTGCGTAACCATTCAATGCCTAAGACAACATCTGCTCCTTCAATGGGGAAGAGGTAAAAGGGGATGCAAAAGGTAGAGTCCTAGAGGGAGATATTCACTGAAGGCAAAGACCTTGACAGTTAATGAAAGCATTGTTGCCTACCATCACTGAAAAGGGAGGGGTAGGTTTAATTGGTAGGTGGAGGTGATTGGCAATTCGAGTTTGCAAGATATTATGGGAACTACCAGAGTCAATAAGGACTGTGATAGGGAGGTTATGAATTTTAGGGTTTGAGGGGATGGAGTTCTGTGAGGGCTTGAGTGGAGAGATGAAAATGGACAAGGTCATGGGTGTCGGGTAATGTGGGTGAGTCAATGGGTGGATCTGGGTCAGGTGGAGTGCCAGGATCATCCAAAAGTAATAAGAATCTAGAGGTAGAGCATTTGTGGCCAGGGATGAACTTTTCATCACAATTGTAGCAGAGCCCTTAGGCTCGACGTTCTTGTAATTGTGTTGGTGTGAGACGTTTAATAGGAAGGGAAGATGGTGTGCAGTTGGTTGGGGTTGTTCGATTAGGTGTCGAGGTGGAAGGGTTAAAGGGGTTTGTATGAGAGGTTGGGCGGAAGGGTTTAGGTTTAGCGTCACAAAGTTTATCCTCAGTGACTTTGGCCAGGCCAATGGCTTGAGAGATGGTGAGTTCTCGTCGAATTTCGGGTTGAAGGCCTGAAAGGAAGCAGTTGAGTATGGTGTTTGGAGATAGGCCAATAACACAGTTACAAATTTTTTTCAAAGCGAGTTTGATATTCAGTTATAGTGATGTGTTGTTGTAGCTTAAAAAGTTTGGCTTTATGGTTAGTGTAAGAAGAAGGGCCAAAACGGAGTTCAAGGGAACGGGTGAATGAGGGCCAATATGTGAGGAGGTTGTTTTAGTGCATCCATTTAAACCAGCTAAGGGTTGGTCCTTTCATATGAAAAGCTACCATGGATAAACGGTGTTCGGGAGGTATTTGGTAGAAGACAAAATATTGTTCAGCTTGGAATAACCAATTTAGGGGTTCACGGCCTTCAAAAAAATCGAGTTGGAGGTTAGGTGGTCTAATAAGTGGTGGTAGGGGGTAGAAAGAGAATGGTGAAGAGGTTGTGTTGTCATGGTCGTGGAGTAGTGTGCTTGGCCATGGAATAGGGGGAAATATAAGGAATGGAGGAGGAAGATGAGCCAGAAGGGGTTAAGGATGATACCTGCTCAAGAAGGGCCGAGAGGGAGGACTGTAGGGATTCCTGTTTGGCTTCTATGGCATCTTGACGTTGCTCTTGGGACTCCATATGAATTTGGATGGCAGAAAGGCGGTCTTGAATGGCATGAAGAATGTCTTCTATTTCTTTAGATTGGGGTTTGAGAGGCATTGAGAAAGCATGAAAGCACCAATGTTAGGTTATGGCTACAGCTAACACTAAGATGTAAGAGAGAGGGGAGAGAAAACTAATGAAAATGCTTTTTTCTGCCTTTCATTCATAACAAAAGCAACCCTAAATAAGGTTGCAATGGGCAGATGTATCCCTAGATTACAAAAACATTTGTATGTTATTTTGGGCTTCCAAACCATAATTAACATAATTGAAACGTGATCACCAAAACTAACTTAAATGAAATCCTTCATCCAGTGAGGTTTCTTATGCTCTATTGTGGGCCTTGTGGTGGTATTGGGCCGTGTTATATCAAAAACCCTACCACCATGAGTGTTGTTGTTGGTGACTGTGATTTTAGTGTGGTGGTGGAGTGGGGGTGGTGGTGGTTACAGGGAATGATTGTATTGGTAGTTGTAGAGTGATTGTGGTGGTGGTGGTAATTGTTTTAATATGGTGATGGTGGTTGTGGGTTTAGTTTGGTTGTGGTAGTGATTTTAGTGTGGTTGTGGTGTTAGTGGTGGTTTTAGTTTGGTGGTGGTGGTGACGGTGGTGAAGGGTCATAAAATGAAAAATGAGACTAAATTGAATAAATTTAATTAAAATATGAATTTATTTGAACAAAATACAACTAGTAATAATGTAATTGACACATTATATGAACAGTGTCGGCCGGACACTTTATCATTATCAATTTAAACAATGTCAACGAAAAGAACAAAATTGAACCTAATTTAGTAAATTAAAAAACAAATTTAACACTTAAAAATAAAGAACCAAATTAAAAAAACTAGATCAAAATAATATTTAAACATCAAGTTAACGAATATCATAGGAGAAAAAATAACGTGTAAGCATGACCAAATCACTCAGCCACGTGGTTATTATATATAGCCCAGTAGTGTACTGATAGTATTAATTTCTGTAATGTGTACTGGTATCAAATTGATTGGATTGAGATTGTTGTATATTTGGCGTAATTATAGTAAATATACAGCTAATCTAAAATATATGAAAACAAATACCTCTGGAAGTTACCCTTATACCCATATCTAATTTTTCGACATCTGCCCAATTTTTTGGTTTTTTTGTCATTCTCCTCTTTTAACTTTTTTAACCTTTCCGCTTCTCTTCCCGCCCATCCTTTAAGTTTTGTGGTTTACGAGGTGGCTTTTGAATTTTAAAGTTCTTTCGTATTCTCTCTCTCCTACACAGTCTTTCGTCTTCTCTCCCCCTAAATACCCTTTCTGCTCCTCCTCCATCCTAAACACCCTCCTCCATTTTTCGACTCCAAGAAAAGAAACGATTTAGTTGTTTTGGTTGATGTATGTTGCTTTCATCGTGTCGGATGACGACAGGGACGAGCTCGGGCTCTGGTGATGGCGCTGGCTCCAAGTTTTCAGGTAAAAGGGTATGTTTTTCTTTTTCTTTTGTTAGTACCATTTGTGTGTTCTAGAGTTTTCTAATTTTTTTTTGGTTCGATCCAGTACCCTACTTGCTCTGATATCATTTTCTTTTCTTCGTTTGTGTGTCCGAGTTTTTGGTTTGTTCGTATAGCTCGGTTTCTCTAAGATGATTTTTTTTCTTCCCTTTTGTTCGATCCTGTTATTATTTTTTCTGACATTATTTTAGATTTCGTGTTTGTGTTTTTCAGTTCATTGTTTGTTGTTTACTGTTATTATGTTTTGGACGTGTTTAACGCTTTTCTTTTTACTTGGTATATGGTAATGTTTTATTTGTCTGTGTTTTTGTTTCCCCAGTTACATGAGGTGTGACCTTTCTTTGCTTCATTTTGGAGTCTGATTTTTTGTTTTTTGTTTTGTATACTTTTCCTATTGTGTACATGCATTTTATTTGGTGTCTGCTTTTTCTAAGGTTGGGACATTGATGTTACACGATTGTTGTATATCAGGTATTTTTCTATCCTTCTTCTTATATTATATTGTTATATATTTTGTGTTCTGACCTTTAATTCTTCTTTATAAAAAAGTGTTTTTCTTTTGTATTTTCAAGGTCACTGTATCAGAAGTACACCAAGGAAATGATGAATGGTTGGTTTTCCCCTCTTTCTTCTTCTTCTCCTTCATATCTTCACATTTCTTTGATGGGTTTCCTTCCTCTCCAGATCTTCATCGCATGGAGGGCGAAAATGAGCTTAGAAATTTGTCTAGGTTTTTGTTTAATTTTTTTTTTTTGTGTTTCTTTTTGTATATCATAGTTTACGTTTGTCTGGAGTAAAAAATGAAGAATTTTGAGATCTTGCAAAAGTGTTTTTCATTATCAAAATGCCTTCTACCACCATAATGACTAATGCTTATGACTTATATATTGAATTTGTTTTGTTTTTTGGTTTTTGCATTGTAGTTAGTGTTAATCTGATTTTTTTACCTATTGTATGAATACCTATTGACGTTCCATTCTTTGTGATGAAAAGTAGGGACAATACCATTTTGTAATTGAAGAGATCGAAATTTCCTGTTAGGAAGAAGATCATGACTTACAAAGCAATAAAAAGGTGTAATTTTTTTTCTTCTTGTCCCATGCCCTATTTTAATTGGTCCTGAATTTATTATTGTTTCTCTTCCTCTGTTCATTAAATGCTGTGTTGGTTAAATATGTGATTTGAATCTGTTTCCAAATAAGAGGTAATATAGAAACAATTGCTCTTTGTTATATTGTTCAGAGGTTTCAAAATTAGATGCTTTAATCTTTGATAAAGATTCTTTTTGGCACCGCCTTTAACTTGAATTGGGAATTGGGTTGGTTTATTATTTGTGTCAGAGCTTTTGAGGGAGAACAAAAGGATGCTGGACAAGTCCATTAGAGAAATAGAAAGGGAAAGACAAGGCTTGCAGAATCAAGAAAAGAAATTGATTGTCGAGATTAAGAAGAATGCCAAACAAGGACAGATGGTACCATTTATTAATTCTGTGTTTCATTGGTATTTTGCATTCTTATGTTGTTTTTGTCTGAGGAGAAGTTTGTAGCTTTTAAGGATTGTGATTTAGTGTACTGGGGTGGGTGGTGTCTAGGGTTGAGTTTACTTTATTAGGTATATAATGCGATAGATTTTGGTTATTGTTCAGAATAAAAACAGGTTTTTGGGTTGGCTTGAATTTGGTAGGGGGCAGTGAGAGTGATGGCCAAGGATCTCATCAGGACTCGCCATCAGATTGAAAAGTTTTACAAGCTCAAATCGCAACTTCAGGTTGTTTCTTTGAGAATTCAGGTTTGTTTTTGTGCATTTTCATTGCTAAATTGCGGAACTTGAAAGTTTCTTCTTGCTCAATCTGCTTTACTGGAAACTAGCAGATAAGTTAAAGTTGTATGTATGTTTAGCATTGTCTTAACTTGCACATTCTGAGCTTCACGGGAAATAATAATAAACAAATGTTAAGTTGTTATGTTGCAGCAACTTTTATAATTTGAGTTGTCAAGTAATGAATTGATGTTGTTATGGCAATAATTTGTTTTGGAGGATTCCCAAAATTCACAATGTAGATGGTCTGGTGATGCACAAGGCCACGGTGGATTCATGGTCGTGTATGTAGCTACCGTGTTTTATGTCTTTCAGTTTAATTTAATTCAACTTACCTTACCCTAGGGTATGTTTTGAATCTGGAAGACAAGTTCTGTGTGGGGTGTGTACTGAATGTTATTGCACTTTCTTTTCTCTCTCAGCTAATTTTTTCGTGCTAACCCTAGATAAGACTTTATACTAAAAGATGATTTATTCATAACTTTGGATTAAGATGGATACCAACCCACTTAGTCTAGCCTAATCCAGTTAACAGTTCCTTGTATTGACTCTCTGGGTGGGCTATACTTGACAATTAGAAGCTGAGGAGGTCAAGCAACCTTCTCCAACTCATTAGGTCATGCTTCCAACTACTTATCAGAACTGAATCACAAACCAAAATAGTTTTGGCTTCATCTACTTTTACGCCAGCGATCAAATACTAATCAATTTCAGACACTAAAATCGATTATATTCTGTATGAGTGATTTTATTATTTAGTGTTTAAAAAGGACTCTGATATCAATTTCAGACGCTAAAATCCACTCAAGCAATGGGGGAGGCCATGAAAGGAGTTACTAAAGCAATGGGTCAAATGAATAGGCAGATGAATTTACCTTCGTTACAGAAGATAATGCAATAGTTTGAAAGGCAGAATGAGAAGATGGAACTGGTTTCTGAGGTAATGGGAGATGCAATTGACGATGCTTTGGAAGGTGATGAAGAGGAGGAAGAGACAGAAGATCTTGTGAATCAGGTTCTTGATGAGATCGGAATTGATATCAACTCTGAGGTAAGTAGTTATCAGAAAATAGCTAATTATAGATGAGCAGGTTAATGACAATGATGATATATATTTCATTTGTCCTACTTGCAACTTTTGAATGCACCTGCATCAACCTTTGTCACTGCACCAGCGGCAAATAACAGGGTTGCTCAAGCTGAATCAACAGGCCATGAAGACAATGGAATAGATGACGATCTACAGGCTAGGTTAAATAACCTGAGAAAAATGTGAAGAGTCCAAGGGGAAGGTCTTCACAGAACCATTGAAAATAATGATTGTATATGAAATTAGGATGTGTTTTATTCTGATTTTACCATCATGTCTGAAGCTAACATATATATGTAAAGAGTAAAGAGTAATATCACAAGTTGAATTTCATGAATACATACACAAGTTTCAAATTATGGTTTTGAACGTTATCCATTAGTGGGGGTTGTAATGATTCAGGAGTTGACAATGACCATGATCATGTGATCATTTTCTTCCAAAGACATTCTACTGTTTAGGGAACTCACTTTATCAATCTGAGGTATCCTGATCCTATTGTTTGGGTGAGACACACAACACCGTTTCAATTTTTACCTATTGTTTTTGAATTTTTGAACCTTTGAATCTTATGTTCTAGAGGAGAATACCGATGAAGATGATTCAAAATTTGAGAATATGGATAATTATTTCCTCCAATAGCTAAAATTAATGGATATATTGTTTGAGTATTCCCAATACTTGTACTTGATGGTTGGTGAACCTCTGTGATGAATGACATCAAAGGATTTGTTCATTAGCTCATGTTTCTTTGATGTAACAAAAAGTACTGCTCTCTATTTTCATGTTATTAATTAAATATGAAATTGTTATTAATTCAATTTTTGTATATTTTTAGGATTTAGGGTTTAGGATTTAGGATTCCAAATGAAACAAATTTCCAATACAATGATAACAAAGATGATGCAATGTTGATACAGGGTTTAGGGTCATGTAATCCAACAACACAACTTACTATTATCCCTTCGAGCTCATATTTTTGATACTTCTCAATCACAAATCCAATACATCAAATTTCTTTCTAATAGATAAGTAAAATAATATAGAAACTAATAAAATAAAACATTATTTATTTTTATTATTATATAACTGGAAGTAAAATATACCATACACTAATATAACATAAACTAATATCATACGTTGTTAATAAATATATTTTTCTATCTGCACCGTTTTTACGAAAATTAATATATCATTAAGTTTTGCAATGATTTTTTATCTGCGCAATAGCAACATTATTATTATTATTACTATTATTATTATTATTATTATTATTATTATTAGTAATGTTAGTATTATTATCTTTGATTTTATATATATTCTAATATCTCTGTATATGTTTGTCGATATCTACGTGTGTTTTTGTTTATAAATTTTAACATTAATTTCATGTTATTTTTATTTTCTACGGGACCATATTTCGATTATGTGCATATATTTGAATTAATATAAGCAACAGTAGTAGTAACATTATTATTATTGAGTTATTATTATTATTATTAGTAGTAATGTTAGTACTATTATCTTTGATTTTATATATCAATATATTTTAGTATCTTTGTATGTGTTTGTCGATATCTATATGTGTTTTTATTTATAAATTTTAACATTAATTTCATATTATTTTTATTTTCTACGGGACCATATTTCGATTATGTGCATATTTTCTACATGAAGATCATATTATTATTTAAATTATAATATGAGCAGTAGTAGTAGTAACATAATTATTATTGAGATTATTCTTATTATTATTAGTAGTAATGTTAGTACTATTATCTTTGATTTTATATATCAGTATATTTAATATTTATATGTGTTTGTCAATATCTACATGTGTTTCTATTTATAAATTTTAACATTAATTTCATGTTATTTTTATTTTCTACACGATCATATCCGTGCGTACACATTTTATTTTAATATAACATACAAGCATCTATACATTTACATGCGTTTCTACTTAAAAATTTTAACATCAATTTCATGTTGTATTTATTTTGTACGAGACCATATTATACACTATGCTTGCATTTTACCTTAAGAACAACATGTGTATATGAATTTCATTTTAATATAATATACATGTATTTATTTTTACGTGTTTTTATTTAAAAATTTTAACATCAATTTCATATTGTATTTATTTTGTACGGGACATTATTACACAATATACCTACATTTTATTTTAACCACGACCGTACATATACATTTTATTTTAATATAGTATATAACTCAAAAGTATTATTTAAATTTTAATCATGTAACTTTATTAAGCATTACTAATTAATTATCAATTTATAATTTAAAATAAACAAAATCATATAATTATTATCTTTTAATTTTATTATTATATTATTATTATTAATATAACAATAATTATATAAATTATATAATAATAAAATATAATTATATAAATAAATAATTCATTCAAATATAATAATTATTATATTAATTTTTTTATTCAAATAAAAAAAAAACAAAAAAAAAAACGACCCGTGCGTAGGCACGGGTCTCATACTAGTTATATTAAATGTTGATAAATAAATTATGTGTGTGCTTATCTTCTTCAGTTGGAAGATTTTTATTAGGCTGAGGTTCAAAAGATTAGCCATGTCGGTAAACGAGTTAATCTAATAGAAACTCAATAATAGATGACATAAGAGTTGTATTGAATTTAATTACCATCGATTTTAAATGATTTTAATATCATTTTAATAAGTAAGTTTGTACATGATTTAATTTTATAAAATTAATTTATAAAATAAAATTATATTTTACTTGTATACAGTGTTTTATTATAAGTTGACAAAGATCTCTAACATTCTAAAAAAACTTCTGGACATAGTCTTTAATAATTAAAAATATTTTTATTTTAAAACTATTTTTATTTATTAAAACTGTCTTTTATTTTCAAATATTGTGAATAGAGAAGGTTGATTTTGATTTTTAGAATAAGAATTCCTAAAATCTTAAGATGGAAAAAGAAGATGAAATTAACTATTAGATTTTCGATATAAATGCAACTCAATGCTCTTTCCCTACTATTAAGTCACATCCTTTCTAAAAGGAGATGTAGAGAGCTATGCTGATTTTTTTTTTTAAATATAATTAATCAAACATTAGATGTGGAATAGTGTACAAACATATAAATGAACATAATTTCATGATTTCAAATTAGAAAATGTATGGTAATTATAGACAAAAACTAATTTAAAGCACTTACTTTTTTTTATTTCACTATTTAACTACAGACATTATATCGATCCTTTTCCTTTCCTCTTACGAAAAAAAAAAAAATAAAAAAAAAAAACATGAGCAACACATTTTTTTTTTTTCATTTCAGAGAGAAATTTACTAAAGTAATAGATTTATTGAAAGAAGATCTAAAAATGGGTCACTAATTTTACTCGTATAATGTTAAGGTGAGATCACATGCCCATTGAATTTTAATACTATATTAATCGATGCCCTATGTTATTTCAAAAATGTATTTTAATTATTATATATTGTTTTAGGTTTTAGTTTCAAAATAGATATCTAAAATATACGAAAACAAACACCTCTAGAAAATACTCTTATACTCATATTTAAATTTTTGACACCTGTCCATTTTTTTGTCATTTTTTTCTTTTAACTCTTCCCGCTCTCCGTTAGATTAAAATTCATCTTTTAGGCTTCCTAACTCAGTTTGAAATTTCCTTTGTCTTTTCCTTCCTTTACATACTCTACTCCTCCATTATTTAGTTAAAATAACGATTCTTGAGCTCTCAACGATCCCACCTTTCGACACCCGGAGAAACAACTAAACTCCACACAAACATGTGAAGATCCTTCTCGATTGAGCAACCATGACAGGTTTTTTTCTTCTGAGCTTTATTTGATTTCTAGGTTTTATTTTCTTATTTGATTTTATTTCATGGTTCTTTAGGTTTTTTTTTTTGGAACAGTTATACCTATCAAGGAGAGTTATATCTAACTTGGACCACGACAGATACGGGCGCTGGCTCCGATGATGGTGGTGCTTGGGATTGTGCTACTGTTTCTGTTTGTGAGGGTGCGACAAGGGTATGTTTTTTTGGTTAGTACCTGTGTTCTAGAGTTTTCTAACATTTCTCATTTTTCTTTTCCTATGTTCTTTCACGTTCTTTAGAGTTTTAAAAGGTTTGATTTTTATTATTTTCCCATTTTTTGAGTTTGATTTTAATCTTTTTTTTATATGGGCCAACCCGTCCTCCTGGTGGTGTTTCAATGGTGTTCCTCACATGTGGATCTACAAGGTTAAACCTTGCAAGATCTGTTGTTGGGTTTCCTGTTCATGGAAGTTGTATTTTTTCCTTTTTAATGGTTTGATTTTTTTTTATGTTTTGAGGTTGAAGTTCTTTTCCTGGTGACATTTTCAGGTACGTAATCTGTGTTCTTTGCTTTTTGTGAGTATGTTATTCATGGAAGTTTTTTTGTTGTTGTTGATATGAATTTTGTGTACATATAATTTGTTTGGTTTATATGACAACATTATTGTTCAATAGATACTATACTTAGGATGTAGATGAGGTTCTGAAGCAAGTTCTTGAAATTGAATACTTTGGACTTTTTGACAACTTTTTCGTCTTAACAGGACGAACAAGATGATTGACTCACTTAGGTAAGTTTATTCAACACCAAATGGTAAAGTTTCTTGAATGAAACCTCTGGATGTTTCGGCCACTTCAAATCAATAGCACGGGAAACATAAATTGTTATTCAAGACCATTTAATGCAATAACTTACTCTTTCAAATGGGAAAATAGAAGAATAAATATCACAAATGAATCTCAACCATCTTTTGAATAAGAAAATTAAAGATATTTTCAATAAAAACTAGGATTAAAGATATTTACTAGGTTGCATTTTTTTTATATTTTGTGTAATTTTGTTTGCATTTTGTAGTATATGGTTGTGTTCATCAAAGACATACAATCATAACCTGATAGTGAAAAAGGTAAGATTTTAGAGTTTGAGGTTTTGTTTGGTTAATTTATTTTATGGTTTTAATTATTATTATTATTATTATTATCAGTTTAACTAGTATATTGTTGATAAGTACAAAATAGTTGGTGCACTCTAGTATTGTTTCATCTGATAACCGAAATTTGATTCAGCTTTCACAAAAAGTGTTTGTGCAGATAGTCTCCAATATTTATTTTTCTATATTTTTTTATGTATGAGAAACACAAATTTTTTTGTGCATATAGCTTCTAATATTGTATATAGCCTCCAATATTCTTTTGTGCAAATAAAAGATGGATCCTATGTTACTTTATTACCAGTAAGATCCTAGATTTTCAATAATTTTATTAATATAATATATTTTATTTATAGAAATTAGATTTTTAAAATAATTAATGGTGAGATCACATCACTTGACCATCTCAAAGTTTTCTTTTTTAACTAGAAATACAACTTTGGAAATGACATGAATTTTGGAGTCAGTTTTATGGAGGTGTGTTACATTTATGTTTGAAAGGAAGTTTTGATTTTAGAACTTACTAGATATTGTATGATAAACTGATTGCTGGATGGTATAAAATTGTTTGAGAAAATGATTTTTAGAACTAGAAAGTCGTGAGTGTAAGACCCGAGAAAATTAAATAGTTAATTAAATAATTATTTAATGAATGTGGGTAATAGAAGCATTTAAAGTATTTAATGCAGATTGCTATGACGTGGAAAAGTACTAGCTCAAGTGGTTGAGAGTACTTGTTTGTGTGAGAGGACTTGGGTTCGAGTCATATATATGCCATTTGTATGTTATTTAATTTATGAACTTAGGCTAGGATTTGAGCAAATGAGGGTTTGGCAGAAGTTTTTCCAGAAACAATTCGCACTGTGTGGAGTAAGGAGTTATAATTTGTCCCTTTTTGATGCATTTACCTCGGTGAACCTGGGGTTTTTGATGCATGCAAGTATTTTTGTTGGAACGTTGATATATTGTTAATGGAATACTTAGAGTATCTCCATTACCAAATAAAAA
>Ga0214544_1004584_pt1 | contig 27635 bp, 17 predicted proteins | sample CNSS3metaG_FD_160074 | JGI IMG/M metagenome (GOLD analysis project Ga0214544, IMG submission 160074) | Root nodule microbial communities from cowpea collected in UCLA plant growth center, Los Angeles, California, USA - CNSS3 | ecosystem: Host-associated > Plants > Roots > Nodule | place: USA...
AGAGATATGTGTCAGTTTTAGAAATTTGTTATTATTTTAGATTAGGAGTGAGATATTCTAAATATTTTATACTTGATATTTGTTATATTTTGCTCTATATATAGAGTATATCAATAAAATACAAAAAGATGTTCCTCCGTATAACATATCACATATATCTTTTATATCTCTCATATTATCAAAAGCCCTAAAATTCCCAACATACGTGTAGAGTCTTACCGAAAGGTAAGGTGATGATTCCACTCGATTATAATTTTGACTACTTGTTTAAGTCTATGCAAGAAAAAAAATGTGAATAACGTCCCACTTAAACTCACCCAAGAGAAGAAAATAGACGCTAAGGTGTCTGCAGGGAGTCCGTTTCCAGCAAACCCCGTATATAGAAAGAATATTAAAGATTGAACCCTGTCACTTCAATTTTAGTTTCACATTTTGTTTCAATCCTTAAACTTCCAAATTAATTATATAGAAAGAATATTAAAGATTGAATAAAATCAATATATCTCATTTAATAATCGACTATGTTGTACCATTGCAAACTTCAGAAAACAACACATAGAATCTTGTATTTTAAGAACAACATTGATAGTACTCTTTCTCTCACCAAATATGTCAAATGCCTTTTCAAATGGTTATCTTTAAATGATTATCTCCAACTGTATTACACATAAGTGTTCATCAATATAATTGGGTTAGAAGTGCATTAAGAATGAGAAGCAATAAAGAGATAGAATACTATGAAAGAAGAAAATGGTAAAATGAGACTCGTGAGATGAACAGCAATGAAAGTGAAAATCTTTATTCGTTGCGTGCAATGAGAGGAAATAAAGTTTATTCCGACGCAAGCACACACAACAAAGACACACACCAATGAGTTCATTGCGTGAGCAAATCAAAAGTTTCTTATATTATAATTACATCAAATTGATCAATCCCTGAATGGCTAAGATGTCAGAAAAAGTAAGCACTGAAGAGAGGTTGGCGCGGCTCAGAAACGCCTACGAAAGATCAGAAATAGGTTCGAAGGCTAAGATACAACGCGTAGCACCTCATCTTGTGGGAGATGGAAGAATGCATTACGAGAAGCACTTCACGCCAAAGCTCATGTCTCTGGGTCCCATCCATTACGGTGCTCCCAAACTGCAGCTAGGAGAAGAGTACAAGCAAATGTGGGCATCAATGTACCTCAGCTCCACCGACAAAACCCCGGAGTTTCTGCTCGGAGAGATTGCACAAAATGTTGAAGCTCTGAAAGAGCTGTTTGCGCCGGATCTTTTCACCGGAAACCATCTTTTTTGGAACTATTCCGAGCAAGGGTTCAACAGCTTGGAGGAAATGATAAGCTGGACGCTGTTGGTGGATGGTTGTGCCCTGCTACGAATCCTGGAATACGCGCAACCTGAGCGACCAGAGAAAATGAATGTGAAGGATGAGCAACTGAGTCCGGTGTTGCAGGATGTTCTGTTGTTGGAGAACCAGCTTCCGTACCCATTGCTCAAACTTTTATGGAGAGGAACCAACATGGAGTTGATCCAAACCATGAAACAATTTCTTATGCTTTATGAATGGGCCACTGCAAATAAAGAGAGGATCGAATTCGAAGCACCCACTCATCTTCTCGATCTTCACCGCTCCATGATCTTGTATGACAACCCTCCAAAATATACAACATATGTTAAAACTGAAGACATCCCTCCACAAAAGACACAGTATTACAATTCAACTGAAGAATTCTGGATAACATATAGGTATCGAGTTATTTTAAAACTACCCTGTTTGTTTTGAGAATGAGTTTAAGTATCAGATCGATTAGAAATAAAAGAAATTAGTGTTATATGATGATAAAAAGTCATAAATTTATTATTTAAGTTTTAAGTTGAAAATAATGTAAAGACTCAAATCTTATTAATATTGTATATCTTTATTAAACCTTCTCTCTTAAAACCTAACAATTTGATTTTGGCGTACAGAAACATAACGGAGTTGAAAGCGGCAGGGGTTGAAGTGAAAGCGAGCAAGACACGTAACGTAAAAGACGTAACTTTCTCCCTTGGAAGGTTCCGTTCGGAATTGACGCTCCCGGAGATGATTGTGGATGAGAACACAGCTAGTTTTACACTGAACTTAATAGCGTACGAGACGTGTCCAGATTTCGCGAATTTCGAATTTTGTAATCACATATCGTTCTTGAACTCCTTCATAGACACCCCTGATGATGTGAAAGCGCTGAGATCAGCAGGAGTTCTGATTAACTCTCTAGGGAGTGACAAAGATGTTATGAACCTCTTCACTACCATAAACAGTAACTTGGTGCCTAACATGAAGAAGTATGCTCATGTCATGTTTCAAATTGAGAAGCATTATCGGCATAAATCTTTGCCAACTTGGATAGCCCTTGCCTATAACACCTACTTCAGCAACCCTTGGACCATCATTGCCTTATTTGCTGCACTTCTGGGTCTTATCCTCACTTTTATCCAAACCTGGTGTACCCTTCACCCACCAAAATAGCTTCACACTTTCAAACCACTGCACTTTAAGGTATTTACATATATACTATTTTCTTCCCAATTTGTCTATGGTATTTTGTATTATTAGAACTTTATGGATAAAAAACTTGTTCAATTTGTTGTTGTTGTTGATGTAACCTCATAATTAAAACTAGTTTTGTATATTTGTATTCGTCTTTTTTTATTATGTCATGTTATAGTTTTTACGAATGAAATTTTAAATGTGTATTGTTTTTTATTTTATATAATTGTATTTATTAAAGTGATGTTGTAAGAAAGAAAGTTTGATTAGTCAAACATTATGACATTTGTAGTTTAATTGTAAAAAGTAGATGTGGTTACTTTTTTTCTTTTACTTTATTTGATACTTTCTTCTATAAGTTTTCTTTCTCCCTTTTCTTTTGATTTACTATGTTTTTATTCTTTTGTTTTACATTCATGTTTTCCCCTTAGGATAACAATATATAAAACTGACCACAAGTCGTAAATAAAATTAAATCCATTTTAGAGTAATATAAATGAAATTTAACCTCCCTCGCCTTTGCTAAAATAGTTGAAACCAAAATAAAATTGATAATCATACAATTTTGTCAATAAATTTACTAACAAAATATTGATAACTAAATATCTGTATGTAAATTTTGTTGATGAATAAAAAAATTCATGACCAACTATCGATGAAGACAAATCTACAAATCTATTGATAAATATTCATTTATTATTTATCGGTAATCATTGATAAATTTTGGTTGTTGATAAAATTTATCAATAAATATCATGATCGGATTTTCTTCTTCATCCCTTTTTTTTTTCATTATTTTTCTTATTCTTCCTCCTTTTCTGTCAACGTCTCTGTTGCCATGCCTGCCGCCTTAGATTCCTTCTTCTTATTTCTTCTTTTATTCTTTTCTTCTGCCACATCTTCATTTATTTTATAAAAAAATTGTTAGATATTTTATAGGAAATGTTTTTTTACCGACAAATCTACGATGGAAAATTTTATCAATAATAAAAACTATAGATTATGATGGATTTACTATAAGATAATAACAAACTCGTTAGATTTATCCACGAATTTTAAAAGATTTAGTTACAAATATATTTACTAATAAATTTTAAGAAAACAAACTACTTGTCAAGAAATTTACCAATAGGTTCTAAAAAAATTAATTGCCAACTGATTTCGTCACGAATGGATCAATATATGAGTATAAGATCATTTAATTAATATATTATCTATTGTACATCGTATTAAAGTAATATTGTAAGAAAGAAAGTTTGATTAATCAAACATTATAATATTTATAGTTTAATTATACATAAAATACAGAGTAGTTACTTTCTTTCTTTTACTTTATTTGATAGTTTCTTCTATAAGTTTTCTTTTCTTTATCCTTTTCTTTTAATTCACAATGTTTTCAATATTTTGTTTTACATTTGTGTTTTACCTTATAAAATAATTTTTTTAACCATCCCGTCGAACTTTAACGAAATTATATATTGTTTTCGTATGGAATTGTAGTTATTAAGAGATTGTAATTATATATATATATATATATATATATATATATATATATATGATATTATTTTTATATATATAAGATAATTTGACATTATTTTTAACTCAAAATTTTAAATTAATAAAATTATGAATCTTTCATTTAATATAGTGTTTAACTTTATATATTCTATCTAATGTGGAACTTTGACTTATATTTGGACTATTCCCAACAAATTTATTATAAAAATATGTTATATATATATATTATTTCTTTTATTTTTAAAAATATAAAAATACACAAAATATATTAAAAAATTATATATATATATATATATATATATATATATATATATATATAATACATGTTTTCAATTTTTTTTAGTTGTTTGGTTTGTCAAGAAATTTATTTGTATTTCCAAGATATTTTTTCTAATTCTTTTTCTACTTTTTTTAATATTTGTATATATTTCATATTTTATTTTCAAATGAGAATGTTTAACACTCTCAATTTAAGTGTTCAATAGTATAAACATTTCATTTACTAGATAATATAAAAAATTATCTTCTTTATTCTATTATTATTACTTTTTGTTTCATTTGAAGAACTCTTTTGTTTCGTTAAAACAATTTTTATTTCGCTAAAACAATTTTTGTTATCTCTCAACCATCAACTAGGTCAATATTTGGAAAGTTTTCTCAAATCTCTAAGGTATTTTTCATCTAATCATATCCTAAATTATACGTTTGTTTATGATTTCATTCAATGGTCTCTCAAAATATTTTTTAGATATATATTTGATAATTTTTAATATTTTAATTTTTTATTTATTTTTATCATGTAGAATACTATTTTGATATATTTCATATTTTTTTTCTAACTCATTATCATTCATGTAATTTTATCACTATAATTGCATAAATAAATTTTAGTTACTATAATATAATAATTTAATGTAATTACCATGAATATTTTTTATCACCATCCAACATATGTTAAAGTTCAAAAGATGAAATATTTATGTTAAAATTTTAAAATTATATTATTATTAGTTTAATCTTTGTTCTTTATGTGATTTTGATCAAATGATATATTATAACTTTTATTAGTTTATAAAAAAAGAGATTTCATTAGAATTTAAAAAATTGTATTTAGTGGACATTTAAAATATTTTGTAATATTTGTTGTTTGTGTGATTTTTTTTAAAATATATATTTTATTTTTTATTTTTTTATATATATATATATATATATATATATATATATATATATATATATATATATATATATATATATATAAAGATTTTATTAGAATTTCAAAAATTGTAGTTAACATACATTTAAAATATTTTTTAATTGGAATATTTGTTTTCATTTTACATTTTTTTAAATATACTTTTAATATTTGTTTTTATTATTTTATAAAAATTAATTAATTGGCATTGAAACAGTAAGAAAATGGGTATAGGTACGAGTAAAAATCCGTTACCCGGTGAAGATGAAGATGACACAAAAATTTGATACCCGTTAGATTCGGATAAATGAATGAATTTTTTCTCTGAGGATAGATATGAGATAGTGAAACTCATTTTTGTCCATTGTTATAATATAACTATAAAAATACATATTTACTATCAATTTTGTTTTGAATGTTTTTTCCTAGTAATACTTACAAATTATTTTATGAAAAATAATTTTACAAGAAATTGTTGTCAATTTTTTTGTAAGATATATTTTATAAAAAATTTTGTAAAAGATGATTACAAAATTTTATAATTTTATAAAAAATAATTATCCACGAAAAAAATATTTATAAATTATAATTTAAAAAAAACAAAAAAGAAAATATTTTCTTGTAAAATTTTATAACAAATCTGTAAAAAAATTTCCATAAAACATAAAAAATTCTAGGAGTACATATACAAGAAAGTAAATGAAGTTAAATCAATTTGAGAGTAATATAAATGAAATTTAACCTGAGTTCCCTTTGCTAAAAAAGGTTGAAACTCAATTATGACTGTTTGAAGATGGAAATTCAAATGTCAAATTATAATATCTAAGTACATTATTGAAATGTCTAAAAGTGTTTAGAAATAGAAGAGAATATGAAAAGGAGTTGTCTAAGGAAGGAAGAAGGTAAAGAAAAAGGTTTGGGATGTGTAAGAAACCAAAAAATACTATACTATAGTAGTTTTGGCATGCACATATTCTGTGAACAGTTACTATTTTATAAATTTGATGCTATATATATAAATATCACGACGTTAAATGATGAATTATAATTTTATAATAGCCTCGGATAATTGCATATAGGTAAGAAAAACAAAATCTTATGCGAGGAATTAACAAGATTTGAGAATATTAATATCATACAATTCTCACTTCCAATTCACAACAGAAGAATCAATTGAAGAATCCGAAAAATATAAAAACCTATTTATTTATTTATTTATATTTATTAATTAAGTAGCATGTCATGGTGATTCAGCAGTTTTAGGAAGAAGCCCCTTTTCTCTGCATGCATCAATTGCTTGAGTATACATATCCTCCAAGCTGTATTTGAATTCGAATCCCAGGTCTCTCAGTTTCTTCGAAGATAATCTTACAGGCACCAATGCATCTGGAATCTTCTCAAACCTAAAAATCCATTGTGTGCAATTACCCAAATAAGTGAGTACTCAATATTTTGAACAGAGAAATAAATGGAACATATCATCTATATGAAAACCTTATATTATAAATATGATATTTAAATTTGGTGAGAGACTTACTCAGTCGGAACCTTGTACTCTGGATATTTTTTGTTAATTAATTGTGCAATCTCATGAATAGTGACGTCACATGCATTGCAGATGTATCTTCCTTCAGCTTTTGGCTCTTCGAATAGAAATATGTGAGCAAGACAAATATCTTCTATGTGCACCAGTTTACCCTGTCTTATGATCGAATAATGCTCCTCTTTTCCTTCATATATATATAATTAATTCTTCAATAAATTTGAATAAAGAAATAAAAAAAGGTGTTTGAGAATTTTGTAAATTTACTTATGATAGGGGAAAGTGCTGTGATTATGCTAGATGGCATTGATGGAGGCAGAAAGGCGCCGACAACAAGAGTTGGAAGGATAGTGATGAAGTCCAATCCATTCTCTTTCGCAAATTTCCATGCTTCTTGCTCTGCCAGAGTTTTCGAAACGAAATACATCTACATTCAAACCATATTAAAAAAAATAATTATTTCGAAATACATCTACTATCTCTATAAAGATATCTCCTACTTAAGATTATTTCTTTAACACTATAGATTACCAGAATAAATCGAATTCCTAATAACATAGGTGTAAAGATTCCATTGAGAAATAATGATTATTCCCATGGATGTTATATACTATAGTGTAGAGATCTTTGGTTTCGATTTTTTTTTCGATGGTATATTCTGGTTGAAAAATCGGAGTATATACAGATATAATAAAAAAGAAGAGTTTAGGCAGTTTATATTTCAAGAAAAAAATTCTGGTAGGTAAGTCAATCGAAGTCCAAAATAATTCATAAATATTTAAAACTAGAAAACTATAGGGTAAATTTAAATGTGGCAAATTTTATGAGCAATTATTTTTTAATATTTTAGGAGAGCAAGTTTACTGTGCTTTTGGTTGTTAATGGCTATTATAGTGACATGTTTTGTAATAGTTGGAAGACATTATGGTTTGGAGATGAAAAACCAAATATAAGTTCTTGTAATGCCATGAAATACACAAGAAAAGTGAATCAAATTATTCACCAAAAAGTTTGATTTGCTAACAAAGTGATATCAAGAGCTAGTTAGCTTGAGTGTTTGAGTGAGGAAAAAGAGAGTGAGAGATGGTCGATCTTATAAATAGTATGTCCTTGCCTCAAGATGAAAGCTCTCTTTGACTCCAAGGAAAATTAAGAGGTGGTGGAAAATGGTCATGCAGAACCAGAAAATGCCACGACTTTGTCGAATTCCCAGATCACTGCATTGCAAAAAGTGTGTACGAAGGACGTGACAGCTTTGTACATCTTGTACCAAGCTATGGACGAGTCCAGCTTTGAGAATATTGCAATAAGGGGGATGATCGAGTGAAGTAGGTAAGGCTTCAAACACTCAAAGAAGAGTTAAAGGGCATGAGAATGAAAGAAACTAAAGGAGTAGTCGAGTACGTAACTCGGATTGAAACTGTGGCGAACTAGCTCGGCAGAAATGGAGAGACATTGCCCATTAGCCGAGTTGTAGAGAAGATTTTGAGATCATTGACCAACAGAATGTGGTATGCGCAATTGAGGAGTCCAAAAACCTATCAACACTCACAGTTGAAGAGCTTATTAGGTCATTTGAGGCGCACATGTAGCAAAAGAAGAAGAAGAAGAAGAAGGTGGAGTCGCTTGAACATGAGCTCCAAATAAAAGCAACAATCAAGGAGGAGAAGGCACTTTACACTCAAAACACTTGAAGTAGAGGAAGAAGCCAAGGGTCTTTAAAGAAGCAACACATAGTAACATTGTCAACATGTAAAAGCCGAGTATGTAGCAGCACCATTGAGTGTCTGTCATTAAGTATGCTTAGAAATATTCTAAGCAAATTCGAGCATAAACAAGAAAATGGGACCGTAGTTCAAGTAGATAACAAGTCAGTCATTGAGTTGGCAAAGAACTCGGTCAATTATGAGAGAAGCAAACACATTGATGTGCATTTTCATTTCATCTGAGAACGGGTAAAGGAAGAAAATGTGGAAATGGTGCACATAGGAAGCAGAGAACAAGTTGCAGACATGTTTACAAAGTCATTGCCAATTATGTTATTTAATAGTTGCAAGAAGCTGATTGGGATGAGGATGGAAGAAGCATTTAAGTTTACAGGAAAGTTTTGTTAGGTAAACTTCAATGTCGCAACTGAGTAGTTATTTTTTTTTTTTTTTTTACTAGAGCAAAAGTTAAGAGTTTAATGTGTTATGTTTTAGTTGTTAATAGCCATTATAGTGTCATATTTTGTAATAATTGGCAGACATTATAGCTTGAAGATGAAAAGCCTAATGTAATTCATATAAATTGTAATGTCTAGTCTTGTTTACATGAAATACACAAGAAAAGTGAATCAACTTATTCACCAAAAAGCTTGATTTGGTAGCAAAACTAAATGGACAAACACTAGTTCTAGTAGATAACCAAAGCCTATATTTCAAGAAATAGGCTTCCATTCTTTGAGTGAACTAAAACCTATTCTCAGGCAATTACAGTATAGGCTTCGGTTCTATAAAAAACTGAAACCTATACTTTGAGACTCAAGTAATCATTTTTGAAAAGCAATAACATTTCTTAAATTATTAATAAGGTGTAGCCACCGATTTTGGAATAATCGAAGTCTATACTCTGGCTATTTGAGCAAGTTTCGATTTACTCAAAGAACTTAAACCTATAGTCAAACAGTTAGAGTATAGATTTTAGTTATTACATAATCTGTGCGTATATTTTGTTAATAATTTAAAAAATACCATCATATTTTTAAATTCGTTTTTCTTAAAAAATACTATATTGGGCCAAGTTAAATGCTCTTTTTGCAATATTGATAATAACATAAGTAGTTGGTTAATGCCAATTGAATGAATGTTCTAGCATAAACATAATTATGAAATTGGATAATGAAAGACAATGAAGGTGTGAGGGAGAAAAGTACTAACCCAACCAGGCATCTTTTCTCTTCTGCATAACTCAACATCAGTCCAACAGGTCTCATCATACAAAGACTTATGGTGATTAGTAATATGTGTGGTTATGGCTGAGGATGTGTAAATTAGTCTTCTCACACTTTTTGCCTTCAAGCAAGCTTTCATGATATCTATCACTCCCCTTATTGCAGGCTTTATCACTTCATTCTGCAATTCCAAACCACATTATAATTATGATTCATTCTCAGCAGAGAATCATCTTATAAATTTGAAATTGACATAATGATGAGTGAACCTCAGGATCTTTGGACTCAAAATCAATGGGTGTGGCCACATGGAAAACTCCAATGCAACCTTTAATGGCTTCATCAAAGCTTCCCTCTTCTGCAAGGTTAGCCTTCCACAGTGAAAGCTTGCTCTCTGCACCTGGTATGTCCAGCAAGGGCTTCACCTTCTTCATGTTATCTGCAGGGTGCACATGCATAATAATAGAGCTATGAACATTTTTAATTTCTTTACTGAAAGAAGTTTTGAATAGTATTTTATACTTAGTAATGGTCACAATTCCATTTCGTACTCATTTTTTTTTTTCTTTCTTACCTTTAATGATAAGTAGACATGTATCCATTATAGAAAAAAACAAAAGCAAAAGATTCCTCTCACATGTTTTCCCTCTAATCTTCTCAACAAATTTAATAAAAAATTGAAAATATAACATGAAAGAGTCTTTATCCTTAATATAAATAAGAGTTATGATACGTTAACAAAGTTTTTGACAAAGTTTCTATTCAAGTAAAAAAACATTATTTTATTATTTTATTTTAATTACAAAATAAAAATTTAATCTGTTTTAATTCTATTTTTAGAAACTTTGTTAAATTTGTCAAAAAAAAATTTGTCAAGAGGTAATTTTCCTATAAATAAAGTTAGTGATACTTTAATCCACTTTTTTTTTAATTCATTATTTTAATCACCATTAGATTATCTATTTTGATTTTATTTAATGATGTGATTTGATGATTTAACGGTGATTGAAGTGATGAATTAAAAGTAGATAAAAAAATAGATTAAAATATTATTATTCTATAAATAATTTATGAAAACTTATTTTAGTTAAAAATGAAAAATTATTTTTGTCTTTTTCTCTTAAAATTGTATGTAGAAAGCAACTGATTGGAGAAAGTTTTTATAAATAAGTTTATTCAAAAAAAAATCCAGAAAAAAATTATTTCATTTATTAATTTTCTTCTCTTATAAAATTTTCTAAGAGTTTGCCCAGCTTGTCTTTATCCTCAATAAGACTCGTAGCTTCAATAAGAATTTGTTCTCTGCATAATTTCTTACTTCAATATGTTCTGCCCAACAACTTTCAAAACTTTTCTTTAATATTATAATCCTAAGTGTCTCTCTCTCTCTCTCTATATATAGAAATTTAGTTTACATAAACATCACTCGCAATATATCACATATAATATTATTCTCAATTTAATATCTTAAAATAATAATTTGATGAGTTTTACTCTTATATAATACTTTACTTTTTTATTTTTAATCAATATAAAACTTAAACTTATACTTAAATTACTAACCGTTTGAACTAACTTTTGGATACGTAGATAGAACTTTATAAACTTGAGACTAGAATGAAACCAGAAATTCGAAAGGGTAAACAAAAAGACCTACTTTAGGCTATGATATTGATGTTGGAAGATGAAAAAAATGAATTTAGAGAGTGAGATGAAAGGAACCTGGGTCAACAACGGTGGCTCGAACCGTATAGCCACGCTGGATGAGTCTCATGACAAGCCATGATCCGATGAAACCAGAAGCCCCTGTAACGCAAACGGTTAAGGATTCTGAATCCATTGTTCCGGCTTCTCAAAAACTGCAGAATGAAACCTTCCCTCTTCGAATGTTGCTGACGAATTGGGAAAGCAATGGAAGACATGTTGGGGGGTGTGGTGTTCGAACGTTTTATAGTTAGGTGATACTGAGTTTCACCTAACTAGAATAAACTATTCAAATCTCGTGGAGGTATGATTCAATAAAATATCACAATGGGTCGTTGGTTGCTAAGAAAATTTCAAAAAAAGGTTGGAAGAAGTATATTTTGATGGAGTTGTTGGAAGTAACGTTATCGTCAAAAACATGAACGATGATATTTTACTTTTATATATGAAAAATGTTTAAATAACACTCCACATAGACCTTGAAAATTTGCAATAAAATAAAATTAGGAGTTGCCAAAATTGACTCTTCAGTGGACTATGTTGTGAATTTTATCCTGTGTGGTGTCTCTTAAAGTGCTCACAAACTTTACCATTGGCCAGTTATCACGAGGACTTTAGGGGGTTTTCGGAAAAGTTTGGTGGTGGGTGGGCATGGATCGGAGATCCAATCTAGATCTAAATATATGTAGATCAGTACTTTTTTTTTAACTAGTTTGGATCAAGTTGTACGTCTATATTCAAATATAGGAATTTCTTTCTGCATTCCATGATTTCTTCTTGTACCCCATATTTTCCAAAATTCCAATTATACATTTAGTGTTATTATAGTTTTAGACCGTGCAATCTCCAAATATTCTGGATTGCACAATTATAATATAAATTTAGGTTTTGATTGTAAAATTTACAATGCAAATTATATTTTGGACTGTACAAATTTTATTATGAATTGTAAAATCTGTAATGCAATTATACATTTTGAATTATACAATTCGTAATGTAAATTTATATTTTGAATTTCATAAATTCGTAATGTAATTTTGCATATCAGATTATACGATAAAAATACAAATTTGAAAGTTGATATAAAATGCAAATTATAGTACAAATTGTACATTTTATAATGTAAAATTATATTTTAGATTGTGCCATCTATAATATAATTTTGTATTATGAATTGTTCAATCCAGAATGAAATTTGCATAATTTGTAATGTACAGAGATCGTCAAATTTGGAACTTACGTTCCACTTATTCTCATTTTCTTGCTTACATCATTCCTTTTGTTTTTGTTTTTAAATGTTTTTATCTTTTTTCATTTGTTTAGAGGAAGAAGATAGAATGGGAGTGGAGGTGAAAGAAGAAGATGGAATGAAGATAAAGACAGAAGTGATGAAAAATGGGATGGAAATGTAGGTAGAGGTGAAAGAATATAGGATGAATGTGGAGGAAAGTATGCGCATGCGATGGGAGAAGGGGAAAGAAGAACATAAGGACAAAATTGACTTATTAATTTGCCTATCGAGGTGCAGGAAGAAAACATAAGGGTGCAGGAAGAAATGGCCTTCAAATATTTGAATCAACATGAAAATCCAAAATCATAATAAAACTTAAACTTTTTTATAAATCCAATTTTAATTGTAAATATATATTTTAAAAATAAAATAACTATTTTATCTAATACATAAATATATGAAAAAAAAATATAATAATATTATAATTTATGAATATTAAATATTAAAGATAATATATTATGTAAACTCTTAATATTAAAAAAAAAAACAAAATCATATAAATGTCCTTATAAATCCCATAAACCAAATTCAAACAAAAACAAAATTTGATGCAAATTTAAGTACTACCCCGAGAAACAAGAGTTCATTTAATTAGAATTCTCATTCAAATAATTGCATTAGCACACTTTCCTGTAAGACGAGTGATGATAGCATAACCTAGAATTTTAAAAGGTGAACCAAATTTACCACAACTACAAGCAGCAACAAAGACCAACAGCAAACAAGAAAACCAAATCAAGTTACATGGCAAAGATAATTTATCCTATCTAGTATTTATTTTTTTCTTTTTGAACCTACAAATAACAGTGTATGCTGCTTATCATGCAAAAACAACAGAAAAGAAAAAAAAAAAACTATTCCTTTCATTTCTCTCTTGGGATTGACAAAAGCACCAGCATTATCTGCAGAAATATAACATCAAGACAACAAAAACATAACCCAATTAAAAAAAAAGAAAAAAGAAAAAAGAAAAAACCTGAACAATAAAATTCAATTAAACATTAAAAATTAAAATAAAAATTCATTGCAAGGGGAAATTCATAATAAGTACATACAAAATATTCATTATATCTAAGAATTCACTACACATCATCAAGTAAATGTAATATAAATGCAGAAGCAACACTTAACGAAATAGAAATTACAAAAAATAAACAAAATTAGTTGAAATAGGGAGAGTTATCGGTCATACCATCAGTATCCATCTCCATACCAAAAATCCATTCACAGTAAATGTATTTATAAATAAGAATTTGATCATAAAAAAAGGGATAACTGATATATATTTCTAACATTAAACTAATAGAAACATGGAAGACACACCTAAAAATAGTTATATATGAAAATAACAATGAAAGTCCATTCATGTACATATGGATTGCAAGATATATGAGGCTTGAGCTTTAAATCAAAGAAATCATAAGAAATCATGGTGTAGTCAACATTTTTTGAAAAATCAACTCTAAGAAGTAAAAAAAATATCATTATTTAATATATATATATATATATATATATATATATATATATATATATATATATATATATATATAATTGTAATGTTATTATATAATTGAAACAGCAACGTACCAGTTCAGGACAATTTACATAAATCACTCAAAAATCCAGTTTAAATTTCCAAAAACATGTACAATGACATTGAAGAAAAGAAAATGTATATATATTTTTACATTGAATATTTATATTATGTTTTATTTATTATGATTTTTATTTTTTAGAAATATTATATATATATATATATATATATATATATATATATATATATAAAGTATGATTACATGTATATAGTGGTGGATGTTTGTGGTAACAGGATCCAAAAAATTTTGAATTTTTTTTTTCATATTTTAGGTATTTTGAATTTTTTTATATTATAGATATTAGATAATATATTAAAAATTAATGATTATTAAATCAAATAGTTTATTTCTTTTATAAATAATATTTAATGTTAATAAATAATAAAATATAAAATCAAACATAATAAAGAATAAAGAATAAAAAGATTTATCAAGATTATTTTTATTTTTTTTTTTCATTATGGCTTGAGTTTCTTACAAATTGTTCTCATATCTTATCATCATGTGTTTCTTTTTGTTCCTCAAGAGAAAAATTTTCTTTTTTTGCTCTTGTTTCTCCTCGTTCTTTTCCATTCTCGAGGAAGAAAATAAGAAGATAATTCGTTTGTCTCACTTGATAGTAAAATATTAGTTTAATAATTTATTTAATAAGTCTCTTTTATATTAATTTTTTATTTTGTGAACATAGAAGAAAAAATATTGTACTGTGTATTTTTTTATAACCAGATTTTAATTGTGGTTTCATTATATGACTTGAGTTTCTCACAAATTGTTCTCATATCTCATTCTCACCTATTTTCTTTTGTTTCTGAAGAGAAAAAGATCTATTGTTTTTGCTCTCATATCTCAGTATCTCAGTTGTTGTCTTTCATTCTCGAAGAAATAAAGAAGGTAATTCTCTCCTGTCTCACTTGATAGTGAAATATTAGTTTAATAATTTATTTAATGAGTTTCTTGTACATTATTTTTGTCTCGCTTATAGTAAAATATTAAATTTAATAATTTATTTCATGAGCTTCTTGTATATTAATTTTGTCTCACTTGATAGTGAAATATTAGTTTAATAATTTATTTAATGTGTTTCTTGTATATTAATTTTTTATTTTATTAACACAGATGAAAAAATATTGTATTGTCTGTTTTTTTATAACCGGATATTAATTTCGATTCCATTATATGACTTGAGTTTCTCACAAATTGTTCTCATCTCCCATTCTCACCTATTTTCTTTTGTTTCTAAAGAGAAAAATACTTATTATTTTTGCTCTCATATCTCAGCTGTTGTCTTCCATTCTCAAAGAAATAAAGAAAATAATTCTCTCTTGTCTCACTTGATAGTGGAATATTAGTTTAATAATTTATTCAATGAGTTTCTTGTATATTAATTTTTTATTTTATGAATATAGAAGAAAAAGTATTGTACTATGTGTTTTTATTTCTGGATTTTAAGTGTGGTTTAATTATCATCAAATTTTCTTTTGATATTTACGTCTCTCAATTTTTTATTAGATTATGATAAATTATTTTTTAGGTTCTTTTAAATAGGTACATTGATGAAGAATAAAAAAATATATTCATTTTTTAAAAGTGATAAAAATGAAGTTATCCATAAAGATGAAAATAGAACAAAGTCAACTCTTCGAGATATTCATTTTTAGTCTTATTTCTTTTTCAGTTATCATTATACTAAATTATGTATTCATTTTTATTGTATTAGTGACAATAATTAAATGTATATAAATTTTGGACATATTATTTTTGATTTTCCAACAATATTGGTCAAGATTTGTCAAAATATATATATATATATATATATATATATATATATATATATATATATATATATATATATATATATATATATATATATATATGCGCTCTTTTTATGGAAATGGGTCAGGCAAAAGTTTCATACATGTTATAATATGAATGAATTTTTACTTTGAATCAAAATATAATTGTCAAACTCACACTCAACTTGTTTTATTATCCTTCTTAAGCCTATGCTCTATTCTCGATTGAGAAACTTGTTTCAATATATCCAAAAGTTTAACTCGACTTATGAACTGAGACGACCAATACCTAATTTATCACGTATCGTGTTATTATTATCTTACTATCAATCCGAATAAAATACTAAATATAATCTAGGTTAAACCTTTCTTAATATAAAATATAGCTAGGAAAATCAAAATTATGAAATTCTAAGTTACTTTCCTTTGATAAAATAAATAGTTTAAAACTTAAAAATAGCTTGTTACAAATTTTTAATGTCTTTTTAGTTGTAGAAACCACAATACTAGACTAGTAGTTTTGGGATGTACATATTCTCTGAACGGTTACTATTTTATAAATGTTTGAGGTTATATCACGGCATTAAATGATCACTTATAATTTTATAATAGCCTCAGATAATTGCATATAGGTAAGAAAAAGTAAAATCTTATGTGAGGAATAAACAAGAGAAGATTCCTGCCATAATATTTATAAAGATAACTTAATCTTACAAGTCTGACTACCGATTCACAACTGAAAAATCATTTGAAGAAGGAAAATGATACAACAACAACTAAAGTTTCGATAACTTTTACTACAATCTGAGAAAATAGAAAATCACTTAAAAGATGTGAACTTAGATCGTAAAAAAATTATCAAAATTTAATTGTTATTTATATTTTCTAAATCCAATAAATATGAAAATCTATTTTATTTATTTATTTATTTAATTTATTATTATTATTATTATTGACCATGCCAATTCACTGGAATTTCAGCAGTTTTAGGAAGAAACCCTTTTTCTTTGCATGCATCAATTGCATGAGTATACATATCTTCGAAGCTGTATTTGAATTGGAATCCCAAGTTTCTAATTTTCTTGGAAGATAATCTCACCGGCTCCAGTTCATCTGGAATCTTCTCAAACCTAAAAATCCGATGAGTGCAATTAGCCAAATAAGTGAGTATTGAATATTTTGAACATAGAAAATAAACAGAACATATCATCTATATGAAAACCTTATTATAATAGAAATATGATATTTAAATTTGGTGAGAGACTTACTTAGTGGGAACCTTGTACTCTGGGTATTTTTTGTTAATTAATTTTGCAATATCATGAATAGTAACGTCACATGCATTGCATATGTATCTTCCTTCAGCTTTTGGCTCTTCGAATAGAAATATGTGAGCAAGACAAATATCTTCTACGTGCACGAATTGAGCTTGTCTTATGATCGAATAATGCTCCTCTTTTCCTGCATATAAAAAACTGTTCGATTAGTTCATAAATTTAGATTTATTATATCTTATAAGTAAGGAAAAAGCTGATAAAAAATAAAATATATAATTAATTCTTCAATAAATAAATAAATAAACATGTGTTTGAGAATTTTGTAAATTTACTTGTGATAGGGGAAAGTGCAGTGATTAGGCTAGATGGCATTGATGGGAGCAGAAAGGGGCCAACAACAAGACTTGGAAGGATAGTGATGAAGTCCAATCCTTTCTCTTTTGCAAATTTCCATGCTTCTTGCTCTGCCAGAGTTTTCGATACGAAATACATCTACATTCAAACCAAGTTAAAAAAAAAATTATTTTTTCATACCACATAAAAATTTATATTTTATGTATATATTGATTTGTATCTTTGTTTAGAAAAAATATACTTTCACTCTATTTTTTTCCCTCTCATCCTTTATTTTTTATATGACTCGGTGTGAATTATTAATTTTTCTGAAAAAAATAATAATAATATATTAATAATGACTTTCTGAAAAAAGAATAATAATATATTAATAATGACTCGCATTAAATTACGTTAGAGAATAAAGATGAGAGTAAAAAAATATGAATTATAATATCATATCATTGTGCCTTTGTTTATTATGTATTAACTAAGCCTCTGAAAAGTAAGAAGATATGAAAAAACTAATTGAAACTTGGTGATTTAGAATATGAAAATTGCATAGTGAAAGAGAAAAAGTGAAGGTGTGAAAAAGTACTAACCCAACCGGTCATCTTTGCTCTTCTGCATAACTCAACATCACTCCAACAAGTCTCATCATACAAAGACTTTTGGTGATTAGTAATGTGTGTGGTTATGGCTGAGGATGTGAATACTAGCCTTCTCACACTTTTTGCCTTCAAGCATGCTTTCATTATGTCTATCACTCCCCTTATTGCAGGCTTTATCACTTCATTCTGCACTCCAAAACTCATTGTTATCTTCATTTGCAAATCATAAAAAGTTATTCTAAATTTCTAATTAAGATGTAGAAATGGTGAGTTACACTATACATAAAAGTCAGTGTATATAAGTGTATTTTGAAGACGGTCTATGTCAGTGTATTTTGAAGATACAGTAAGAAAGAAAGAAAACTCGACAGAGAATCTAAATTCGAAAATGATAAACTGATGAGTGTACCTCAGGATCTTTGGACTCGAAGTCAATGGGGGTGGCCAAGTGGAAAACTCCAATGCAACCTTTAATGGCTTCATCAAAGCTTCCCTCTTCTGCAAGGTTAGCCTTCCATAGTGAAAGCTTGCTCTTTGCACCTGGTATGTCCAGCAAGTGCTTCACCTCCTTCATGTTATCTGCAGGGTACACATGTACAATAGAGTTATCACTATAAACATTTTTAAGTTCTTCGGTGAAGAAGTTTTGAATGGTATTTTATGCTTAATAATGGTCACAATTTTTTTTTTCTGCCTTACCTTTAATAAGTAGACATAAGACATGTATTCATTATGTAAAAAACATTTCTCTCACATGTTTGACCTCTAATATTTACTACAAATTTAACATAAAAATTTTAAAATATTAGTTTGCAAGAGTTTTTACTTTATAAATAATTTATGAAAAATTATTTCTGTTTAAAAGTTGCAAATAACTTGCAAATAAAGCTTTTAAAAAAAATAGACTATAATATATCTTTAGCATTTGAAAATTTATGAATTTTATGTTTAGTTGTATTAATTTGTTTTTTTAAAATTTAGTCTTTATTTGGTTCCTGAAAAGTTTTAAGTGATCTCTGTAATAATTTAAAACTTATCTTTTCATTTCCATATATTTTATCATAACATATATGTCATCATGTCAATTCACTTAATGCAATGACAATAACTTGATACAAAGTAAACAAAAATACAGAAAGAAAAAGTTAAGGAAAAAAATTATTACTGTATGTCAAATGAAAAATAATATTTTTTTAAGGATATAAAAATATCTTTAAGCCGCTAAAATATTTTTTTAAGTCAAAACAACTAACTGGAGACATTTTATAAATATTTATTCAAAAACTAAGTTCAATTTCCAGAAAGAAATTATTTCATTTTTTAAATTTTCTTCTCTTATAAATTTTTCTAAGTGTCTACCCACCTTGTCTTTAGCTTCAATTTGTTCTCTGCATAATTTCTTATTTCAGTATGGTCCCAACAACTTTTAAAAGATTATTTTTTTAATCATCTGAGGTGTCTCCATAGATCAAATTAACTTTTCTGTCAACTTCTTACACCACTAAGAACTTTAGTTGACATAAACATCATTACAATTTGTCACATATATATAATCAAGTTGACATATTTGAACTACCTTTTGGATACTTGAGAGTAGAATGAAACCAGAAATTCAAAAGGGTAAACAAAAAGACCTATTTTGGCCTGTGATATTGATGTTGGAAGATGAAAAAGATGAATTCAGAGAGTGAGACGAAACCAAGTTGATGGAAGAAAACGAACCTGGGTCAAGAACAGTGGCTCGAACGGTATAGCCACGCTGGATGAGTCTCATGACAAGCCATGATCCGATGAAACCAGAAGCCCCTGTAACGCAAACGGTTAAGGATTCTGAACCCATTGTTCCAGAAACTAGAACGAAACCTTATTCCCTCTGTGAATGTTGGTGATGAATTCAGAGAAGAATGGAGAACATGTTGGGGTGTGGGAACGTTTTATAGAAGCTGTGTTTGTGACAGGCATGCAAAGGATACTGAGTTTTTACCTAACTGGAATAAACTATTCAGATCACGTGGAGATATGATCGAATAAAATATCATAATCAAAGGTCGAAAGGGTCGTTTGTTGCTTGTAAATTTCGAAAATATATGAGGTTGGGGAGAAGTATGTTTTGATGGAGTTGTTGGAAGCAACGTTATCATCAAAAGCATATGGACGTGGATGCGGAAAATGTCAAATCAAGTTCATGTGTTGTGATGATTTTTTACTTTCATAGAGACGGCATTGTTCTTAGTTTTTAATCAACTTTTGGGCGTGCTTACAACATTTTTAATGATGTTTTCAGAATTAAAATGAAAGGTTTATTAAAAAAAATTATTATTGTCAAGTTTAATTAAGTTTTGAGAATATGATAAATTTGAAAACATTGGATGGTGTATTGAATTCTAAACATTTTAAAAATTTTCAACTAAGTACATATTTCTAGAAACACGTATTTTTAAAAATATTTTTAATTAGATGATATGATAAAATTAGAAATGAAGGTGTGAGAGATTATATGTTCAACTCTCCTACTACTAATATGTAAAGTTAGAAGGATAAGAGAAGTTTAAGAGAAGTTGTGAATTTAACTCTTCCACTTCCATAACATGATATTAACATCATGATGACTATTTGTTAATAATAAAAAAAAAATTAATGTTACCGTTAACCTCGGATGATACGAGAGTTATCTTGTCTGGTTTAACTTTTGCATAATTTTGTAATTAAAATAGAGTTTTTGTTTCTTAAAAAATAGTTTTATCATCATGCACATTTGTAAACATAGATTTTAGTTATCACAAAAGATTTGCATTTTCGACAAATCATTACTTTGATTTCTTAAAAATAAATATCTTAGTCATTCTTAGAAATCGTATGCTCTCGTAGAATGTTTGAGAATTGCAAATTGCATTATTTTAATACAATGTAAACGTAAAACCAGGTGAAACACATTACCCAGAACAGATTTAAAAACAAAAAATTAAAAGTCAACCCTTCAAACCTTCACCAACTCAAACCAATATGAAAATAGTAAAGAAAAATAAAGTTGGTAACCTCCACGATCATAACAACTAACAATTATTTGATTCAGATACATAATTGACCATTTAACAAGTAGAATCTAAATACTTAAGAAAACAAGCACAATTTAAAGTGTTAAACAAGTGGAGTTTAATTAATTTATGTTTAGAGAGTCATACATATTCTGCCATTGAACGCAGAATCTCCCACAATTAAGTATATTTTAACATGCCGAATTCAACAAACCCAATTGACTATGTTTAACAAGTAGAATTTAAGTAAAGAAAGCACAATTTATTATAGTTAACAAGTTGAATTTAAATAGTTTATTTATGTTTAGATACAATGGTGTATATGCTGGTATCAAACTTAGAAAACAAATATTATCATAACTAACGTGAAAGGCAGAAGGCCAAATCAAAGGTTGTTAGCTGTGTGAGCGAATATGAACTCCAACCAAGGGGCAAGTTCATTGTATTTTACACCATTTTCATTTACAAATTCAAGGGAATTAAATAACTATTTTTGATAAGTTAAATCTAGTTTATAAATAAGTTTAAAATGTAATTTTGGATTATTAAGAAATATTTTCTCCAAAATAACTTATTCATATAGTTGGATAAGTCTTTATTTATTTTTTTACTTCTGTTTAAAAGTATATATTTTTGAAGAAGTTCCTTCAAAAAAACCACACTCATTTTACAATCCATTTTAAAATATAATAATGTATATTAACATTTCAAGTTATAAATAAAATAATATTATTTTAAATTGTCATATTTTTAATAACTATATAAATATCATCACCACTTTTTTTTTAATATTCGAAACTTTAGTGGATACGTTAACAAGAGCACTAAATGTGGTGCCATTATTGGCCATATCAGACAAATGTATATTGTTCACCTTCATTTTATTTTATTTTATTTATTATCAGCATTATCATTTTATTTTATGATTCCGTTTGCATGTAAGTACTCATAAATTGACTATTTTTTAGGTGAATGGAGTAGGTAAGTAGGTCGAATAGCTCGGCATCGAGTTGAGATCTTGCAAATGGATTAAAAAAAAGTGAATTATTATTTAACCTTTCTTACATACAGAAATTACTTATACATTTTAATTATTATTTTCATTTGAATAGAAAATTTCATTTTACTTTTGTTGAAAGTTGTAGTTACGCGTCATCGCTAATATCTAAAACATTCTTGTTGTGTTATTTAAAGCAACCACGTGAGTTAATAAGTCCATATGATAAATTCAAAAGACAACAAATATTAATCAAGTTGTTGGAGAATTGGTTAATACGTTTTCACATATGACAAACTTTAATGATAGATCACGTTCATTTAAAAAATAAAAAGTAAAAAGTTTGTGATAGAAATATATATATATATATATATATATATATATATATATATATATATTACTATGAAAAATAGTTAATTTATATCACAGTTTTAATGTTAATTAATAACTAAGATAATTGAATATATATTTAGTTTTAATTTTTAATAATTATTATACATGTTTATTAAAACGAATATTTTTTATTATAGTAAAAATGAAATATGTTACTACTTATTATATTGAGTATTTATTTTATAATTATAATCTTCCTAATACAATAAATTTTAAATATTTTTATACATAATTAAATATTTACTTAAGAAAATTTTTTGTAAAATCACAGATGAATAAAGTTGATTTGTACCCTACAGAAAAGCATTTTCTCTTATATAATTATTCTGTTATTCAAATTGATGGACGGAAAATTATACAGTGCACTTCAGGTTTTAGATTCTCGTTAAATGGTGCAGATTCTTTCCAATTTTTAATAGTTTTTATTCTTATCTTGTGAGTTAACTTGTGTACATTTTTTAAATCTTTTCTATCACAAAATTTAAAATCACATTTTATCCAAAGATTAGAGGTGTAAAAATAAGTTAACTCGGTTCACATGAGTTTATACAGATTGAACTAAAAAAAAGTTAATTCAATCCGACTCATTTTTTGTGAGTGATAACGTTGTTTTCTACTTTTATTGATGTTAAGTTTTGTGAATAAAATCAACTCTTACATAATTTTTATCTTGTTTAATCCTCTAGTTTATGTTATTTTTGCATTGTTTTATTTTAGTTGTTTTATGTTTTTTTACTTCTAATCTCTATTATGTGTGTGTGAAATAAAACAATAGAAAACAATTCTGGTGTAAGAAAACAAGTTGAAACTCAAAGAAGCATGATTGGACATGAAAAATTGACTTTTACACAAATATTCATGTTGAGGGGCACCGAGATCAAGTCCAACACTGCAAACATCGAGAAAGGACTCATCTATATGTATATACTACCTTGGACCAACCTTGGAAGGCCAAAAAAAAGACCATTGGGCGCCAGGGTCACTCGCTGGGCGAGCTGGTGGCTTGCTGGGCGAAAATGACATACCAGAACTGCAGTATTCGAATCGCTAAGCGAAAATATGGCTCGCCCAGCGAGTTACATGTCCGAGAACGTCGATTTTAGGCCTCGCTGGGCGAGAATGAAGCCGCTGGGCGAGAATATCGACCCCAATACGCGAATATGGTTATTTAATAATGTTTCTACGAGAGTATTAGGAGATTCCTCATTTTGCACGAAGAGAAACACCTTGGGTGCTTAGGAGAGGCTCTTGGAGGCTATTAGGGGTGTTGGGAAACTCTCCCTTCTCCTTCTTGGTTCTCCTTCTTGGTTCTCCTTCTTCATCCATTGAGGTTTTACCCCTTTTGAGTTGGAGAGGACGATGGGCTACGAAATTGAAGGCAGAGATACGAATGGGAGGCACAATTGAACCATGAAGCAGTATTCAAAAACCTTGGGAGAAGGATTGTTTCTACTTTACGATTCTAATTTCTTCCCTATTCTTCAATTTTGTAAAACCCTAGGTTCTCCACCATGGAGAGCAATTTCTATTTGTTGAGATTAGATGTATAACATTGAATTCTTGTGTAAAATTGTGTTGTTAATTTATATGCTTTTCCAATTCATGTTAATATTTGATTTCCATGCCTAATGCTTGATGTGGATTGTTCCCATGCTTGATTTGTGATTCTTGAGGTGTTGGGAAACATCTTTAGAATCTATATTTGAATTAAATACCTAATGGATGTTTGTATTTAGGAATAGAACTTGGTTCATTAGTAATCTTAGATCTTGAAACTAATGCATGATTTCACTTGTTGATGATTCAAGGAATTGAAACTTGATGAGTGATCATAGGCTCAAAGGCTCTAGGAATAGGATTTGAGTATTCTTGTGAATTGATTTTAATATGAATATGGAATTGGGATAATTTAGAATGCATGAGAATTAAATGGTTGAAGTCTAATCTTGACAAATTGTAAATACATTATGTTAATTTCTTGTTGCACACCAACTGTTTCATAAAATACAAAAAGAGTTTTCATTGTGTTTGTGTGAACTTTGTGTCTAATTGAGTCGTGAATTGCGAGAGTTGTCATGCGTTGCACAAGCCCCTTGGGAGAGAACGATAAAATACTTATTACTTGCTATGTATGACCGACTTGCCGTGTTGGTTTTTCACTAACAGTGAGTCATAAATTTTGCAACCTGACCCGATCTACTAAGTGTTAGTGGGTTGCTCACTTATCAACATATATAACTTGACAAACAAATTAATTAAAAATTCAAACTCTTCAAATCTTATTTAGCAACATTTAAAAATATGAAATTGTAAACTTATATAATTGGAACTAGTAAATAATTATAACAACAAATTTTAAAATGTAAAAAATTATTAGTGGGTTAACTAGGTTAACGCACCTTTAACCCCCGACTTGAACCTATTTAATTCATGGATTAAGTGAGTCGGGTTCAATTCAATCCACTTTCAAAAAATTATTTTTTTCTCAACCCACCCAACTCAAATCTATGATGAGCCGGACTAACTCACAAATAAAAATCTATTTTGACATCTTTACCGAAACTATGCAAAAAAAAAAATCTTCCAAGTCTTCCTTAAATTCATATAATTATGTATTTAACACTTTTATGTACTCTTCAAAGTCTTTATCTAATCTTTTTCACCGAAGTGTCTTTTATGCTAAGTTAGACTTTATTCGATACATGTTTTATATATGTTCAAATTGTCAGATATAGAAAAGCATAAATGTCATAGACATGATGCTTATATCAAGACTTAGATTTTATCCTAAAAACTCTTAAATGCCATAATTTTTTATTTATAAGAAAGGGGTCTCTTACAAAATCAATAGAATATAATATTTTATATTTAAAAAATTGTTTTACTTAAAATAATACAAAAAAAAAAGTCGCCTAGTTAGTTGTACAAGTACGTCTAAGAGCATACCAATTAAATCAACTAACATTATTTGTTTTATACCTTAAAAAAATGTGGTTTATATGGTCCCTTTTATCCCACGTCATTACTAACTAACCCACGCTCAATTTTGTTTCAATGGAAGAAACTCCAACCATTTATTTAAAAATGTGATGTATAGACTCACTATCCTTCATTGGTGTTTGTTGTACTAAAGAAAAACAAGAATCTAAAAAAAAACATTTCTTAAGTAAAAAATAAATTTAAAGTTGAAGAAACTATTAGAGTGTCACGTAATTTACTTCAATAGAATATTTATTAAAAACTTCTTCAACTTAACTTAAGGGATCAAAATGAAATAACATGAAGATATTATTGCATGTCATTTATCTTTTTCGAGTGAAAATATTTAGCCAAACATTTAACTAAAAGGTAACCAACGTAAAATTCAATCATAATTATACGCTAATAGCAGTCAATTTTTTATAATTGTACTAAAAGAAAAAATGACAATATTTAGTGTATAAGAAATATAATATATAGTTAAATATATTAAATTATTTATAAAAAAATAAGTTTTATTTCTGAATTAAATTATAAATAATTTTATTTCTAAATTTTGTGAAGTCATATAAAACATATTTTTTTCTAACAAACAATGTAAGTAGGAGTTATATTATAATATATTATAGAACTTCGTTTTTCATATAAAGAATATTTCCTATATTATCTAAAACTATGCATATTTTAATAATTTAAACAAAAACAAAAATAAATATAGGATAGGTATTGGAATGTGTACGGAAATAGAAACAAAGCATATATAATCAGATTAAAATTATCAATTGAACCTATATATAACCCGTTCGAACTAAATTGGTTTTACTCATTTAATACGGGTCGGATCGGTTGCTCAACTATTGTTTTCCTTTTCCGGTGTCTGATAGGTCGGGCGCACTTCTTCGGGTTCTATAATAGCACGGTTTAAATATCAGTTAATCAAAAGCAATACGTTAAACGCGGTGAAAAAGGCCTGGTTTATGACCGGATTTGGATCGTGGAAAAAATTGCGGAGAGAGGTTGCTATGGGCGACGGTGTTAACTCTCCGACGCAAAGGTGAGTGATAAATATTCTCTTTTGCTTCTTCAAAAGATCCTGAGTTGATATGGTGGGTGTGTAGGTTCAGGTTCATTCTTCTTCATAATCAATCATGTGCACATTTCTCAATTTCGAATGACCAAAATCCCTTTTTTCTTTCGTGGGTCGATTTTATTATCATGTAATCCAATACTGATATTAAACTTCATACGGGTGTTGTTTCGTTTTCTTCGACTGGATAGGACTGAAATCAATCTGATTTTTGTTGCGAAGACCAATGCCAAAGGGTTCACATGATTTATGAATCCTAAAATGCTGCCAAAACGTAACGTTCTCTTTAACTCAATTTTTGGTTTTGTGATAAGGAAAACATCTAGGCGTCCAACTTGGCTTTCTGTGTTTGTTTCTTGATCGGTTCTCTTGGAGATATTATTAGGTGGACCTGAACCAGCATGGGTCGTTTGATCTTAATATGATTCTTAATCAACTGCTAATAATTTGTTCTTGTAAATTGTGAAATTTGAATTTGTGTTATACAAACATTGGTCATGTTGGGTTTTTTAATAAACTTAAATGTATTAACCACTATAGGTAACTAACCGTTGTAAGTGATTAATGGACTAGCCGTTGGAGTCTAGGTAGTTAATGAGTTAGCCGTTTATAGCCGTTGGAAGTACAATAGTAAGGAAATGTGGGTCTATAAATATATTATGTATTGTATGAATAAATAATAACAACAAGAGGTGGATAAAGTTTTTTCACAAGATCATTTGAGTTGTTGTCTAACAAAGTGCTAACAAAGTGGTATCAAGAGCCAGTTAGCTTGAGTGTTTGAGTGGAAAAAAGAGAGAGCTAGAGAGTTTGAGTGTTTGAG
>Ga0214544_1004585_pt1 | contig 27631 bp, 7 predicted proteins | sample CNSS3metaG_FD_160074 | JGI IMG/M metagenome (GOLD analysis project Ga0214544, IMG submission 160074) | Root nodule microbial communities from cowpea collected in UCLA plant growth center, Los Angeles, California, USA - CNSS3 | ecosystem: Host-associated > Plants > Roots > Nodule | place: USA...
TTCTCTACTAGTCTTCTTAGTTAAAATTCAAGACTAGGATGAAATGGTTTAGTTCATCTGTTACTAAGTAGCTTATTAGGTGTCTTATGTTGTTTTATGATTTTGGAATTTTTTGATAATTGAGATAATTTTCTAATTGCAAAGTCTGAAGTGATGCAATGCAGGGAGATCAAGGACAATACAATACTTGGTGGTGGCCCTTGATAAATATGCAAATTTTGTGATAGCCATAAAAACATGCCTTAAATAATTGTCCAATCCCCACATACCACTTATGTTCTTTTGGTACAAAATAGTATTTATATTTTAACATTCATATATGCACCTCAAGAATCCTACAGATTCTTGTCCTTAATGGAACCATTGTCCCTAATGGAACCAAGGTAAATAATGTCGATCTAACTCTTGTTTCTAATATTTGAGAAAAATACATGAAAGTGTATCTAACTTTATGAGTCAAAGTAATTGATTTGATGGATGAATTTGGATAGTGCAGGTTAATATAAGTACGATGCTTGGATTGATATATTTGTAGAGCCTCACTTGATTTAGATATATCTTTTCAAAGTTTTATTCTTTTTATTGATATTTTTTTTATTAGGCTGGTTGACAGGAATGTTGTATTTGGCAGATGAGCTGCTTGATGCTTCTATAAGTGACATTTCGGTAAGTCTTGTGAAAAATATTTTACATCCAATACACTAATGTGTGTATAACTATACTGTTGTGACCTTTTATAATATTTATAGATGTAAGACGAATAATATATAACTTGTTTGAGAAAGAAATGATTCTATATTATTAAATTAATTAATGCGAAATTATGAAGGATTCTATATTTTAATTTTAATGACTTTGATTGTTCATTGTATATGTTGGTTTCTTTTGAATGAGTAAAGTCAGCTACTTACATAATACTTTTTGTATTATTACTAATATAAGTTTTGTATTATTGCAGGTGCATACATGTATCAGAATCTTCTTTTGGATGAAACTTCTTTTGTAAATGTAATGATGTAAAGATAGTGTAGGTCTTTTAATTTTAGTTGACAATGACTTATTTTTCTATTTCTTATTCTAGACATAAATATTTTTTACAGTTGAAAATTTGTTGATCCCAAACATGATGGATAGAAATATTGATGCCTACTACTACTGAGTTTACAAATTATAGAAAAATATTATTTATTCGGTCTATAAAATTACGATCACGTTGTACGCTGATAATTACACACTTATAATTTATAAACACTTAATATAATGTGGCACATTATATGACATGTCATTGTAATTGGTTGTGAACATGTAAGACTAATATAATTGTTTAGTTACATTTAATCAACAAACTATACATTAATTATTGCATATAATCCACCAGGGTTCAATGATTGCTAGTCCACTATTGATACTATTTGAATAGAAAATATGGTTATAGTCCAGGCATTACTGGGGGTTTTCAACCCCATGCATTACTGGGGGTTTTCAGAACCCCAGACATTACTGGGGATTTTCGAAATCTCAAGCATTAGTAGGGGTTTTCGAAACCCCATGCATTACCAGGGGTTTTCGAAACTCCGGGTATTAACGGGGGTTTTCGAAACCTCCGGTAAAGTTGTGTTAGTTCCAGGGGTTGCTAAAAACCTCCGGTAATCTGTTAGCTACGCTTGCTCTTTCGGAGAATTGCAAACCTCTGGTAAAACCATTAGTGGGGGTTAAAACCCCAGAAACGTCAAATATAACCCCCACTAAAAATAATTATTTTTGTAATGATATATGCATATTCTGTATTTGAGAAATCTTGTAAGTAAATTTAATGATTAGAATATCTCAAGTAGTCTATTATATATCTATACATATTTTTGCTGACAAAAACAAGTCGACAAAGAAAAAAAAATCAAATATATACACAATAGTATTCTGTGAGAAACACAAATATTAGTTCATTGTAGTAGATAGATCATAGAAGAAAAGAGACAATATATCATGATGTGATAAGTTAGTATATATTTTATTCAATTTGAAATTTTTATCATATATATAAATGAGAAAAAATTTAGATCAATCAAATATAACATTAATATAAAATATAGTTGAAAGAGTTTATTGTTTTTAAAACCATATAAAAACAAAAATGTACTTGATTAGTGTTATTGAAAACACATGTGGAAACTATTTAAAAAATAGAGTAATTTGTTTTTTTTTAATTGAAATCCGTGAAAATTGGGTGGTAGTTGTTATTGACATTTGAGTAGAAATTGTGCAATATTAATAATGAAATTTATTTGTTGTACGTTCTGGTTCTGACCTTAGGCAGTGGCTAGAGGGAGATATTAACGAAGATGCATTGCATGTTCACACAAAATGTCTACGTACATCATATACCACTCACCTCCAATTGATTGCTCCCTTTACTATTCCTTTTTCTTTTTCCTTCACACTTTATATCCTTCCAACTGTCGCTAAAACTACACATTATTATCTCAACACCTTAACATCATTTTCTATTTTTTTTACCATGTATATATATCCAAAAATTAGTTAAATACTATTTTTTTTCAAATATTTATAAACATAGTACCTTTTTTAGGTAAAAATTTAGTTTTTTTTAAACTAATTTATGAATTATATGATTGAAAGGAAATTCATTGAAAAATAAGTCAAAATTCAATTGAAACCCAAGTCTAAACTAAATTTTTAATTTATTGTTTTAACTTAAAAGAAAAGGAGAAAGAATTTTTTAGAAATAAAAAAACAATTTTACCAAAAATAACACAATTCAAAATTTAACTTGAAAACAAAACCATACTATTTACATAAATATTTGGTACAATATGTTATCTTGGTAAGTTTTAAATACAAACACTACTAAAAAAATTCATATTTCTTAACAATTTTGTTTTGAATTTTTTTTAGGAAATACTTATAAATTTTGTTATGAAAAAAATTTTGCAGGAAATTATTGTCAATTATTTTACAAAATATTTTGTATAAAACACTTTTCGCAACAAATTTTGTAGGAAATATTTGAGAGTTTTATAATTTTATAGAAAATAATTATCCACGAAGGAATTATCTGCCAATTAAAATTATTAGAAAAAATAGTAGGAAAAAGTCTTTTCTTGTAAATTTTTTTAACAAATTTACAAGAAAATTTCCATGTAATATATGAGAAAAAATTGATATATGTCTGAACCTTATGCAATCGACAATTTAAAGACTTTTATCACATGTCTTGGACTTTTGATCAAATGAATTGGTGGGATAGAGATTGTTCATTGTTTGTCATTGATAGTGATTTTGGAAAATAAGAGCTACAATTGTCTGGGAAAAGATAGAAGTGAGAGAAACTAAGAGAAGATTGATGTCGATCAGATTCATGTTATAAGAAAGTGTGGGATTTTAAGGGTAAACAAAATTTCAAAGAACAATTAAAAAATTAAATCGTGACATGTTTATCCTTTTGTTTGTGAGCATCAAAATATGCTATTTAAAAAATATGTCTATTCTGTTTATCTTTTTTTTTTTCTTCTACTTTTTTCTAATTATTTCAATTCATATAAATGAAAATTTATCCATTTTTTGTGTTGATTATTTGTTTTGTTAGTCTCCAGTTAAATTTTAATGATTTCTAAATTGTTAGACCTAAATTAAGGATGGATAACTTTTAAGTTCTATTATTAGTTAATTTTGTATGACATCCTAATAGAAAAGTATAATCATGATCTCTAAGTTATCGATGGATGTAAATATTATTGTTCTTCGGAGTGAAGGCAGAAATTGAAGCAATGATTGATTATAGTGAAATTTCTATAAAATAGGGTCTAATATTATTTAATTGGAGTATATTGACTTGTCATTGATGAATTTAGTCATCTTTCAATATTAATGGTTTAAAAATACTCCTAATTTAGAAATCAAAGTAGATAATAAATATGAAATTGTTCAACTAAAATATATGATTGACTCATATTTGTACAATAAGTAGATCATGTTTATACACCAAACATTAAGAGGGACGCCAAGGTTGGTTGTAAGTAATATAATGCAAAATCTTGTAGTTTAATAATCATTAATAATATGGTAAGAGTCCATACCAAAACGATGAACTTCTGCAACTCCAAGTAGTGTTACATGTTGATCCATACTTCATTCATGATGGTCTTGTTGGTGTTGATGGTGAGAGAGAATAAATAGACATACAATTACTAAATCAAACAAACAAAGATGAAGAATATGAGGAAGACTATACATTTCAAGTGAGGGCAACAATGATGGTGATTTTGATGACACCAATACCTCTTTGATAACTCATGCATTAAAATTGATTGTATTCCTTGTGTTAATTAATTTTTGCATTAATGTGATTGTGATTTTTAATATTTATAGTCAATGAGAGACAAGATAAATGACATATTTGAGTATAGAAAACACTATCAAGTTTTGAGACTTTTTATCATAATTAGCTTATTTGTTTATTAAAAATAACTTGTTCCAATTTGATTGCTCTATCACATGTTATATATGCAATAAATTTCACATATAGATGAAACCAAGGGATTGAGGTGATTTTTATGTTGGTGAGAGCTTCATCTAATCCCCACCCTCCCAATTCTTCAGTTCATCCAACAACCATGGAGTCTACACGTCTAATATCTAAAGGAGCATTACTTCCTACATTTTTAGGAGCAACATGGTCATCATTGTACGTTAATCATCTCCTAATACCTTTTCCAAAGACCCCACTTTGAATCATGTTACATCGATGTCGAGATCACTTACACTTGAGTATGATTTTGGCAATGTCCTTGATCAAAGACCTTGGCTTCATTTTGAAAAACGAGATTAAGTAAAATTTAATTAAGTTGTTATTCTCCAAAATATGTCATTATTTATGTGTGTATGTGTAAATTTTGACAATATATTTGAACACAGATTTACACCAACAAATGATCCTTTTGTTGTAATTCTATACATTATCAAGCAATAATTTGATGAACCTAATCCCATTTGAAAGAAGTTTCAAATAAGGTTCAAATTGAACTTTAAGATAAATGGTTTTGAGAGTTTAAGATAATTCTCATTATGGTTACATGATTATTTTATTATTCTATTGTTGATTTCCTAATTGATTTTTGATGAAGAAAGAGTATAGGTGAGATCTAGAACAAGAATAAGTCATTAGATCCATTTTTGTACAAAAGGCTTATGTATTTAAAAAATGCAATGAATAAATATAGGATTGGTGAAGATTGAGGGACTTGAATTCCATCAACTATTCAAGCAACCTTGGCCAGTCTCGCACTTTTCAAACAGCACGCTAGTCAACGTGACCCGTCCCGAATTACCACCCATAATCGTTGACTACCTTGCAGTTATGATTTTCTCTACCACATATGTTCGTCCCAATTTCAGTTGCCAAAAGTCTTTACGATTTACTTAAACTTTAAAATGTATTGTTTCTGTAGTACTTTGAATCACCAAATCCCATCAATATAAAATTAAATTGGACATAATCATGAATGGGTCATTAGGGGTAAAAAATGAATTTTCCTATAGTTACTGTTGAAGAAATTTCCAAAATATGGAGAGAGAGCAGAAAGAGATGAACATACTTAAATGCTCTAAAACTCGATTAAGTTTAGATCCTAAAGCCTAAAGAAAATAATAATATTAAAAAAATAATAATAATAAAAATAAATATTTAAGGCATGAAGAAAATACTCTGTAATTTAAGAAAACATAACGTTAGACCTTTTCCAAAAAATAAAAGAACCGTTTAGGAAGTTATTTTAATTGTGGCTTACCTACAAACTTCAGATAACTAAGTATATACATATATTTTATATATATTAATATGGTTGTTTCTGAGTTCTTACTCTTCAACGTTGAAATCGAGTAAAGAGATGTTGTGGATAGGGTAGGGAGGCGGCGAGATGAATGAGCAGAACTATGACATTAACGTTGGGTTTCGTGAGTAGCAATGATTTGAAGTGTTCGCAATTTTATCTTTTGTTGAAACCTTAGACAAACATGCATGCATTGCACCCATCATCATAACAAAATTGAAACCTTTCTCTACCTTAAGCACAAGTACGTATGAAAAGATTGGTTCTTTAGTTGAATAGTTCAGATTTTACAGCCTTCAGAAATCTTTTGGACCAAACAAAATGATGAATTTCAAGACGAGACCATGGTGGCTAAGCATCCTCCAGAGTGAACCACACACCAACCAACACTGTCTTGTCACCTTCTTCGTCAACATCGTCGTCCAATTAAAAAGTCATTAACCTAACACCACCCATCACATTCCAAACCACCTTATACGACATCAACAAAGTCACTGTCTCCCTCGTGTCCATACCATTGGGATCCTCTGCCTTAAACCATCACTATTGTCTCATCCTCCACAAAACTTCAATACCCACCTTCTGTTGCAAATCTAAAACTCAAATCCATTCGCACCATGCCATGTTTTTCACTGTCAATGGAATCGTAGTGAGTCTTAATTGTGTCACCCAGTTGAAATTGGGCATTGACTTTGAGTGAATACAACGCCAACCACACTTAGTGACGAACTCCTAGGTCAATACAACGCCAACCACCTTTGGTTTACTATGCATTATTATCAAGTTTTGTGCATATATGAGGAACATGATGGGATAGGGTTGAACGTAAAATGTGTTTATGGGGAAGAAATATGGTCGGTAGAAATTCACGGTAGCTTGTATTCTCTTGTTTTAATTTTTTTTTTCTTCTGTTAAAGATATTTTAATATCTTCTTTATGATTTTCTATTAGATTTTTTGTTAATTTTTGTATTATAACTTTCTATTTTTTGTTACGATTTTTCATACTTTTTATTTTTTATATCTTTTTAAAGAATAACCTTGTTAAAATGAGTGGTGGTGATAATATTTAATTAATCACAAGTGTTAAAATAAAATTCGTAACTTTCTCAAAATGATGTAAGACTGTTTTTAAAATTAAACGAACATCGTCCAATTCTAAATTTTGTTTAACCTAAACTCTTGAATTCTCCATTCTCTGAAATAAAGAGGAACTTAACTAGGGCAAAAACTAATATAGTTATACCCACACAGAGAGAATGTTGAGTTTTTTCTTTTCTTTACAAATACTATCATTCTTCTATTCTTATTAAGCCTGCTGCCAATTGATAATCATAAAACATAAATTAGGGTTTTGTTGTTAATTAAATTGGTTGATAAATATGAAGTAATGGAACTCAGCTCTTAAATTTTGGTTGCAGGGAACACTCGGAACCATAGCTAAAGCTTGAGTTGTGGTAAAGTTGGAATTGAAAACATAGGGAGGTCATCCATTTCTAGAACTTAAATAGTATTAATATAATGCTACTTGCATGTTGACTTAGGGTTTATCCAGTTCAAGATACATTGAACAAGGAGAAAAACTTGGATGCTTTGGGTTATTTTTGCCGTTTAACATCATCTATGCTTTTACTAGTTGTCGGGTAGCTATGATTCCACAGCCATTCGTCATATATCGTGTTGTTATAGAGGAAAATAACTCACCAAAAGTTGTTGATACTCAGTCCTAAATTATATTCGTAATTTCTTCACTAAAGAAGCATAACTTTTCTTATATGGCTGCGCCCGCAGAAACCTGTTCTTAGCTTATAGGTCATCTGAAAGAAAAATATGCAGAATGGAATAATGATTTGTGTAGGAAAATATGAAATCAAAGAAAATATTTTTCTTGATTTGTAAGTTTTAATTTGATCTCAAATATTTTCTTTTAGCTATGCAGGAATGTGTACAAAGGCAATCTAAAAATCTTATAAGAGAAAAGATCACAACAATATTTCAGACGAATATGAACATGGACACCGGTAAAGTAGTCTAACTAAGGGTTCGACCTCATTATTTGTTGTGAAATGGGGAGTATGCCATCAACATTCTGGTCAACAAATGAAAAATAGGTAAAATCAATTTCACTCTTTCTTTAAACTTGTGACATTTATTTTTTTTTGTTACTATATTGCGTATTTGGTTATAGAGGAATAATATCATTTTCATTTAACAAGAGTTAAATTGCTCTGATGCAGCTTATTAATTTAGATATTGAGAGTGCTATTAGTAAAAATATAGAAATTGTGTGTCTATATATTAAGAAAATTACAGAAATTGTATTTCTCATTACTCAAATGATCGTCCAATGATATGGTATGTTAGTGTGTTTTGGGAAAGTGGATTTTACATATCCATATGGATTTGGTATCCTGATGCTTTATGATTTGTTGTGAAAGGGAAAAGTCTCTTATTACATACACCATGAATATCTTGTGAATAACTCTGAAGTGTTGTTGAAGAAGATCAAATAGAGGTTCATTTTTTACAACACTTTTTTGATGTTTAAGTTAATAAAAGATTTATTTTATAAAGAATATAATGAATGATTTACGATCAATCTCCTATATACACGATTCATAATTTGATTTTACATTCACAATAATTAATAGATAAAATATCATATCAATATAAAAGAAATACTAACAAAGTTTTATTATTAAGGAAATTGGTATTCAAACATTTTCTTAAAAACATAATTACTTTTATTATTATTAATATATATATATATATATATATATATATATATATATATATAAAAGATTAATTTGACGGTTTTTATTATTTATATCTTGAATAAAGAGTACACAATTTCAAAATTATTTAAAATTTTATTAAATTACTTACTTTTATCGTATAATATTATATTTAAAAACCACAAATATTTATTATTAGAATACATCTATAAAAATAGAAATTATACGAAATTGTATACCTATTTTAACTAATAAATAAGTATATGAAATTTTTTAATAAGATACGTTAGACATCACTATGAACTTTGATATATCACTAAGTTTATGTTAGTCATCATTATAAACTTTGACATCTCAAATAAGGTCATGTTAGGTATTACTATGAACTTTGACATTTCACTAAGGTCATGTTAGACATCACTATAAATTTTGACATCTCAAATAAGGTTATGTTAATTATCACTATGAACTTTGACATCTCAACTATACTGACACTTCAAAGCTCATCAATCATTTGTCATCATGACATCTCAGATATATTAACATCTCAAAATTCATAAATCATTTTGTCATATGAAAATTTGTTAAAAATAAACACTCGATGATCCAAAGAAACATGATACACTAAAAAAGAATCACTCTCCAACCAAAGCCTTTGAAAGTCCTCCCTCTAAACATGTTTCAATGCATAAAAGATTCACATAAATTCAACATGAAACACGATGAAATCTAAGATCAAATCAACTTATTTTACAAAAGAGCTTGAAGGTATGATTTGATTAACTTTTATATATGTTATCGATAAATCCAATCCTTTATGTCAACTTAATTATGAATATTCCATTACTTTTTCACTTTAGTCACTTAGATGCATGAATCCATATCCTCTTGTAATTTGTTTTTCCTATCCTTCCTAACGATGGAAACATCCAAAATACCCTAATCGATCGAAATGCCTCAAAACCTAACACCGGTTTCTTAAAACCAAGTCTGATCAGTCATTAAATAAGTGGACTCACCAATCGACATGTTAGTTTAATTCTGATATTCATTGTGTGAATCAAACAATGGAAGTTTGAACTTATAAATTTTAATTTGAAGATATAATTATCATTATTATTGTTATTATTTTAAGAGTATTTGCAATTTTGATCCTAAGAAAGAAAAAGCCAATCACATAATATTCAAATCTTGAATGGCTTGTCATTTTTTTATACGCTCCTAAATAGATTATATGTTTGTTGATAGTTGCAGTAAAAAGTATATCTATCAAGAGAGGAAAATTATTTTAAGATAATTTCAATAAGGAAACATATTGATTTTATTTTTAAATTTTGAAAACAGTTAATTAAACTAAATTTTTTTGAGCGGAAGTTATGTAGAATAAAAAGTTGAATCATGAATACGAAAGTAATTTCATGTATCGTAAGTAATAATTCATATAATTTTTCACTCAAAATATGTCCCACAATAAAAAAACCTTGTGACAAGGAGTTACATGATATGAATACAATGAATCTCATATATAAGCCTTTATTTAGTAGTTTAGAATAACTTAAAAAAAAAATAATGAGTTCAAGAAACAAAATTTTAGAAACATCTACTCTAGATTTTTGGCTGGTTCTTAGATAAATTTATACTCTCATGGTTAAGTAATAGATTTTGTGACCAATTCTTTTGCAAATTAAAATTTACATTCACTCAATCTTTGTCAGTAAATTATTCAATGTAACTAGGGTTGTCCACCCATTATCACCAAGAAAAGTTGAACCTGTGCAATGTGATTTCACTATATTCCTTTCGCTCTGCACATTCACTGCATTCATCCTGCAAAACAAGTGAAGGGAGAAAAGAGTTTCCCAATATAACCTCATATATATATTATTTGATTCAAGAATACATTGAACAAGACAGTTCTTTAGCTTTTCACTGTTTTGAAATTAATTATTGGAATATTCAAAACAAAGGATCAATCATATTCTTTCACTTTTTTCAATTGATAAACAAAAAGCCAACAAAATAATAAACACTTGAGAAATCGATTCTAGGTGTAGGGACATGTCTGGAGCCAGTCAATAAGCGAAACGAAGAAAAAAAATGATGCTGTCTGTCAGTTCTTAATTTATTCGTGGTGTACTCTAAACCTCAAAGAATCAAATTTTACTCTATCAAATCTCAAATACAAATAAAAATGCCCAATTTTATACTCCTTTTTCACACCCAAAATAATAAGAGTTGCCAGATTCTAGCTTTAAAAATAAAATCAGTACATTTAGTAGGTTTGAAATCTCTTTTCAATATTATGAACTATTGAATTGATTGATTACTCTTTTGTATATCTCGTAGGTGTAATGCCGAATTATAAATTAATTTGACTTCCTTAATGATATATAAATATAAAGCTTTATTTCTTAAAGAACTCTTAATCATGTTTAACAAAGATGGTAGTCACATACATAAATTTAAGGATAATTTAGGAAATATATTTATATGCTTTTCTTTGTCAGCAGAATTATATTAATTATTATGTAAGGTTGAAGTAACTGAAAATTGATGTATACTTCAATTCCATGAAATTTAAACTGATTACTTCCTTTTTTCTTTGAATCTGAAGAGAAACAATCATGGATTATCTCAGGACTGTTTTTGAATGTAAAGACTATATTAATTTCTTTCATCATAATATATTGGAAATTTCACATGAAAGAACATCATCGTACAACCTAATTTTGAAAGATTGAATTAGATACGAAATTTATTTTTCAAATATATATTAACAAAAATTATTATTTGTTAATCTTTTCTTAGATTTTCTTGGTTGTGATTTTTGACAGGCATGGTAGGAATAGCTAATATCGGATTGGAAAGGGGCAGCCGGCTAGAAATGGATGAAAAGCAGAAGCACAATAATTTGAATGCATGAATCTTGGCAGACATGCATTTTCTATTCAGGAAATGTTTGAAACATATGCATCTTTATCCACAATCAAGTTGGATAACATCGTAAGAAAATTCAAACCCTACGGAGATTCAACTTTTTTATCTACCCTTGAAATTTTGGTCAAGTAAAATTTCTAATCTTTATTTATAAAGGGTTGAATATATTTATGTTCTTTAATTTTCTGTAAAAATTAGAATTAATCTTTCTTTAAAATTTTTGTACAATTTAGTCCCCAAACTTTATAAATGTGTAGAATTAATTTTTTTTAACCTAATTTTATGAAGTTTATTTGACGTTTCAAATATACAGTACTTGAGTTATTTACATCATTTGACACATTTCTGTTTTAATTTTAGCTGAAAAACATATTTGAAACGTTAAACAAACTTAACAAAATTTGGTTAAAAAAATTAAATTAATAATTAAAAAGAACTAAATTCATACATTTTTAAAATTGAGGGACTAAATTATGCTAAAATTTCGAACAAAAACTAATAATAATTTTCGCTCAAAGTTAAAAGATACAAACATATTTAACCCATTTATAAAATATCTTTAGTTTTAATAAGAAAATGTAAAATAAAATATAACGCGACCCTTTTTCTTTTTGGTACAATTTTAACCTTTTTTTTACAGCAACATAAGACCTTTTAATCGTTAATAAAAATATGAAATAAATATAATATTGCCATCTAATTAACCCAATTACAACTAAGTTTATTAGAAAAATTCTTGGTTTGATCCAGCCCATCAAATAACATTGTTAGGGTTAATCAATGCATAAGAGATATTTTCTGCTTTGGAACTCTATCACGATTTTATTTTTAAAAGGCACATCATCGGGTTGAAGGAGGAAGATGTATTTAAATTGTCTTTTGCCTCGACTCCTAAATGATGTAAGACTATTGGGTGTACTAAAACATAAGTCCCAAGTCGAGGTCTAAAGGGAATGTAGATTCATCCCCCAATGAAGGGAAATCATTTTCCTTCCACATAAACGGCGTCAATGTTTCGATCCAAACTCTTGACATTGTTAGGATTAATCACCGCATCTGAGGTATTATCTGTTTTGGAGTTTAAAACTCTGTCACATATTTATATTTAAAAGGCATTTCAGAGGTTGAAGGAAAAAAAAAATTTAAACTAGTCTCAACTCTTAAGCGAATGTGTGACTATTAGATGAACTCAACAATTCTACACATAATTTTCATTACTCCTCTTTCATTTCCCATATTTAAATATTCTCCTATGCAAGTCCCTTTTATTCATCCTTCCATTTCATACATATATATATATATATATATATATATATATATATATATATATATAAAACGTATTCCAACCTATGATACATATAAGTGTATCGGATATGACACGTATTCGATACATTTATTTTGACACTAACAGGATACGATACGTGATATATGAATATTAAAAAATATACAATAATTCTTAAAAACATAATAAATATATGATTGTTAATTATTGTGTGAATCCAACTTAAAACTATATTACTAAAGTTGTCAATATAAAAAATATTAATTATTATGAATGCCAACCATAATTCATAATAAAAACTATTTTAATTATCAATTTAGAGACTAATTATAAATTTTTTGGAACTATTTTAGTTGTCAATAGTTTTTAGTTTTTAAATTGTTACCAAAATTGGTCATTATATAAAGACTAATCATTTGTTGTTACTAAAATTTGTCTGTATTTAAAGATTTTCTTGTGATGTACTACGACTTTATGAATTACATACTTCATTGATAAGTATTGATAAAATATCCTAAAATATCATACATATATGTCAGACATGGATACGTTATATTCCAACCCTTTTATAAGTAAATACATAAAATATTTGAAGAAACAACATATTACAAAAGATGAAGATATCACTTAAATGATATTTTATTTTATTTTTGTATATTTCATCTAAAATATCTCAACAAAAAGTTATATTCACATAGTAAAAAGAAAACCATTTACTTGTGTACAAGTTAAAAAATAAGAAAGTTGTGAAACGGTCAGAAAATCTTGATAAATTAAATGATACATAAACTAATTTTGATTTGAGAAAGAAATGATTTTATTTTTCTCCGTAAGTGTCTATGGAGAAGAGAAATTAGTGGAAACATATGTTGAGAGTAATTATAAAGAATATTGAATTTGTGTATGTTGGGTAGGAGAGAGCATATAAAACAAAAATTAGGGTTTTGCAGGCGAATAAGCATACACAGTGATATTAAATTGTGTGGAATTGCGAGGAGCAATATCTAGAGGTTGAGCAGTTGCATCATGAAAAGATAGGAAGCCAATTGCATATATGAATCATTAAACTAATGCATAGTTGTTGACGTAAACTTTTTTTCCAGGTCACTGATACACTGAACAAGGCGAAAAATGTAGATGTTTTTGAAACCCTTTTGCATTTAACAACATCACAGTGTTTATAAATTGTCAACTACATATGATTCCACACGTATCGTCATATATATCATGTTGTTGAAGAGGAGAAAAATCCACAGAAATTGTGGGTGCTTGTTGCTGCAAAATATTCTTAATTTATGCACCTAAAACTATTCATTTCACTACCTTAATGGGTTGGCACGGACACAATCACACTTTATTATAATTTGGATATGGGAAACAAAGCATGGGAGTTTAATAAATGTTTAAATTATATATGTTTTTTCATAATGTGATCCACTAAGGTTTGAATTCTTGCTAGACTTAGAAAAGAGATATCTTTGGGAACATTTTAAATTTCAAAAGTATTCTTTTTGTTTATGATTTTTCCTCCTATCCAAGTGTATGGCAAAGGTTGTCAAAAATTTTTAGAAGAATACAAGGAATGTACTTTTTTAAGGCAATTATAACTATTAATACTGATTTAACCATCGAAATAAAATATGTTTAAGTTATTTGATTGTGATGTGATATAGAATGAGAGACATTTTAAATGTCATGAATTTAAAAGTTCAAAATGAGTTGCTTAATTAAAGGAACTTTATTAAAATAATAAAAGAAAAACGGATGTGAATGAATCATATCGTGATTCTCAAAGGAAACACATATTTCTTGACCTACCAAAAATGACATGTAATATATCAATTTCCTTTAATTATTACACATATCCTCAGAAAATAAATATATAAATTTCTGGGAATTTGTAATCTCAATCTATATGCCAATACTAAAATAATAGCAATAATAAGAAATATATGAAAATAATTTTGTTGATAAACCTGAGTACTACAATAGAAAAGGAAATCAATATCAAAATATTGATAAATGTCAAAATTAATTTATAAAATCATGTTTCTTTGTTGTGTCACGGACAGCACTTTAGAAAACGAATTTGAAGATGTTTTCTATTTTCACAAAGAAGAATATGAATATGACAATTGAAATTATTTAGATTCAATTAAATTCAGAGGAAATGACAATGTTCCATTCGTATAATGTTGCCTAAGTATTGATTTACATCTTATTTCTTTAGAAGTTTATTAAAAAGTTACACATATCAACTATAAAAAAGTAAAATATAGTTTCATATCAAATATAAAATTCAAATAATTATTTTGTAGCTTTTCTGAGTTCATTTTTAATTTAATATAAAATTTGAAATAGTGTGTTTGGAATTGGATTTTACACCTTTTCTATTATTGTAAAACTATTCGAAAAAATTTACACAAAATTTGAAAATCATCAAATAAAACAAGTCTTATGAATTTTTTGAATAACTATTGTTATATTTATAATACAAAAGTTAGTCAACCTGGTTCATCACGGATTCGAGTTGGATTGGATTGGAAAAAATTTAGTTTTTTCAAAAGTGGGTTGAACTCAACTCGGCTCACTTAACCCATAGATTTGACTCGGGTTGAAGGTCCACTTGACTCACCAACATTTTTTTACAATTTTTAATTTTTTTTTAATAATTATTTACTAATTCTAATTATGTAGGTTCACAATTTCATATTTTTAAATGCTAAAATGTTGCTATATAATATTTGAATAGTTTAAATGTTTAATTAATTTGATTGTCAAGTTATATACGTTGATACTTTAGTCTTTAACTATAGCTTTTATAATAAAATACTCAAACAACTGTCTTATAAACAATTTTTTCTAAATTAACATGACAAAAATATTTAACTTTTTTATTTATATTTTGTTAAATAGCATGACAGAAAATGTGTAATATTAGCCATATTTTCTTGAACTATATGAATACTTTCATGGAAACAATTCATCATATATTTGTGGTCAGCATGACGAAGACATTGATTATTAATTTTATTGTGATTGTCATGTCATGGGTTGCTTAAGAAATTATTTAAATATTTGAATTCTTAAAAATAAACAAATAATTTTTTATATATGGATTGGTGAGCCAACTCATTTAACCCACCAACCCGTGATAGGTTGAGTTGGATTGCAAAATTTCTGGTTCACCATAAAGTAAGTCGAATTGGGTTCACTCATTTTCAACTTGACTCATGGTGAGTCAACCCGAGCCGAGTTGGCTCGCTTTAACAATAAGTGCCCCCTTATTTTATTAAATTTCTTATCAATATCTAAAAAATATATATTTTATTCTACTAATCTTATATATTTGTCCCCTAATCTTAATCTCCTTAACTCTTTACTTTTGCTTTGAAAAGATTGTTTAAGTGAAACCAAAATAATTTATAATTATCGTCAATAACTTAGAATCTTATATATGTCACTCGTCATAAGTGTTGTAGAAATAACCTGTTGACTATTCCTTCAAATAAGGAGTTTTGGATATCGTTTAAGATGTGAAAATTAAATTATTCTTTTAATATCCTTTGTTGTATTTCTATTCCCACCAACTTCCTTTATGATAACTTCAAATTATATCTAATTTATATAAGAAAATGTTAATTCAATCTTTGTTGAGCTATTTTATCTTAATCTTTTTAAAATATAGGTTCAAATTTCTATTTTTGGCAAAAGTCTTTTCCTATGACATTTAATATGTAATTGAATTTATAAATTAAAAAAAAAAAGTTAATCTCCAACCTTTATGACTTAACTTCTTTAATTTCAATAATTATTTAAAAATTATACAACAAAAAATGAAATGTATAAGTTTTACCTTTTATGGTAATTAATACAAAAATAATTTATTTTAATTAGAATCAATATCAATATATTATGTAAGAGAAGGTTTTACGAAATAAGAATTTAAGGTAATGGTAGGTGGTTTCATCTCAAAACATTCTCCTCTCTTTCATGGTCAATGATAGTTTAATATGTTAAATAACATATTTAAAATAACTTTATTGTTTATATAAATAATATATTTTAAAGGCAAATGATGAACCAAATATTACAGTACCGGTTAGTAAATGATTAAAGAAATGATACTATTAATAATAAAAATATAAAATAATATAATAATAATTATTAGAGTAGTAATAATATCAAGACATACATATAAATCAACAAATATTAACTAGTTAATCACAAATCCAATAATTCTTATAACAATAAGAGATAAGAAGTAAAAATAGTTTGGGTTGAGACACGCATAGTTTTAAATTATGTGAGGATTGTTAGAAATATTTTAATATAATTTAAAAAATAAATAATTAAAATATTATCTTATTATGGACTCTTAATTTTATGGGTTACTGTTATTTATGGTTAACGGCTATATTTTTTATTACAATTCAATCTTGTGTCTCTTTTTTCTACCTATAAATACCACCTATAGGTGCATGTGGAAAGACACAACAAATATTAGAGTTCTCTAAAAAATGTTATTTTCTTCTCTATATTCTTTATATTGGTGTTCATAAAGTTCAGAGATCCTTCTTTGCACTCGATTGATTTGACAGGTTTATGTATCGTGGGAGAGAAACACATATGATTTTGTTTTATCCTGTGCAGTATGGACATTTTCTCTCTAAAGATAGAGTTATACGTGTCTCGACCCAGACTATTTCTACTCCTTCCCTCATCTACTTTTTATCTCTTATTGTGATAATACTTATTAAGTCTCTAATAGATTTATTGAGTCTCTAATTATTTATTTTTTAAATTATATTAAAATATTTTGAACCGTACCTTTTCAAGGTTTACAATTTGTTTTTCCCCACACCTTTCATCCTTATCGTGGATCCTCTTATCACCTTTAATATTTCTTGCTCGCCTTTAAACACATATCTTCTTTTCTAGTTCACCAAGGGATATCATATTATATTTCAAGCTCGGTGCAAACCCGACTTCTTCTAACATTCTCTTAGATTCATTGTGCAGACGAAACTTAATGATTCCAACTCAAGCTATCTTACAAGTTTTGTTATTACTAAGCTGAAAGAAAAATCTTATAAGTTTTGTAAGCTCCTAAACCATAAACGATTATGTGTCATGTGAAATGAGCAACCATAGTCCATTATTCACTCAATTTCATCAGTACTTCTTGACACTATAAGGACCTTTGATGATTCATAAACATCTTCAACCAAATATGTTTCCCCAGACGTAGACGGTTTATTAGAGATAGACAATCTACTAGATCTAAAGAATTCGTCAAGGTTCTTAGCCTTCCTTTTGTCTTTTAGAATAGAAGCTTTCATTGCTCCTTCTTGTGATGGAAAGATAAGATATTTGATGCATCTCCACCGTTTAAGTTATGAAGCTTCATTCATAATCTTATTATAGTCTTCTCCTCTGATACTTGTCTCAAGTAGTTATAATCAAGGATAAGGACAATTGTGATATGAACATTTTTTGACTCTATTTTCTTGTCCTTCTTCTTCGTTGTGGCTACATTATGCCAACATTCACATTCAAACTCTTCAAGGAGTTCTTATTGAACCAAAAGTACATATCTTTAATTGTCAGAATCTAAAATCTTTCGTATTAGTGATTTTTTCAACCTTTACTTTATCAAAGTCACGATGATTGAATCTCATGTTCACCACACGAGTTGGTTGTAAAATATGATCGAACAAACTCATTGTAAGACTGTCTAACAACACAAATATAATACATAGAAGAAGCTGCAAAAGGACAATAAAAAAATAAATGAAGACGTACACACGAAAGAGTCAATTGAACAATTAGTATTCATGAAAAAAAAAATCACTATAAACTAGATATCACACCTTGAAACAAATTATCAATTAAACTTACAGTTTTTAATTATGTATAATGAAATTGGTTGATAAAGATTTAATAGACAAAACCCAATATCTCAACCTTGTAGTAATTACATTACTTTTATATAGATACATAGTTTACTTATTTTATAACGTAGTAATAATATTGAGGTGGTTGGGGAATAACTTTGACCTAATTTTTTCCTTACCTTAATAAGTGGATGAATGTTTGGAGAAATTGTTGTAAAGTTTGAATTGTTGTAACCACTGAATGGGTGATTTGGCCTTGCTTACAAGAAATTGGCAAAAACATAAAAGTTTGCGGGATTCACAATGTTTCCTCTGGTTTGCCCACGTCACGAAAATGATTCATGGTGTTGACATCACTGTCACTAGCAAAAAGCTTAAGGCCCAAACACTTTGTTCCAAGCATCACACTTACGATAAGTATTAACTCATTCCGTAGTAGCCAGCAAAAAAATGATCCTTCTAGCCCTTTCCTTTCCAAAAATCCAAAAAGCGAAATGGGTCCAAATGCACACATTTCTTAGTTTGTAAAGAAAGAAAAAAGGTGTGCAAGAAATTAATGACTCTGCACATTGAATCAACAGGAATTTGTAATTTTTTTATGCAACGTACATTTTAGTTGGTTGAACCGAGACATTGCTTGATCTTGGACAGTGACCCCTTTGGCATATACAATGACTACGACTTGACCCTCAATCCTTGTCCCTTTCTATACCAATAAAACCCCTCTTTCATCTCCATCACTTCCTTCATTCCCTCTTTTTCTTTCTCTCTCTCTCTCTCTCTCTCTCTCTCTCTCTCTCTCTCTCTCTTTTTCTTTCTCTTCCATAGCCCCAATTCTTCACTCACCTCACTACCCTCTTTGTTGCATCATCAACACAACACTCTCTTCAATGTGCTTTCTTCATCAAGGCATGATCAATAGGTGAAGATGATGATAGTGCATCCTCGTGACCAAGTGGGTGGAGACACACGCAAGGATTTGGTGCCTGCTGCAACTTCTTCTTCAAAACCAAGAAACTGTGCATGCATGGTAAGTTACTCGGTGTTGATTCTCGCACTTCTCACTTTATCAATTTTGTTGCTGCCCTTGGTGTTGCCTCCTCTGCCACCACCACCCTTGTTGCTTCTCTTTCTCCCCGTTTTCATCCTCCTCGTTCTCTTTCTCTTGGCCTTCTCACCTTCCACTCTACCCAACATGCCTGTTCTTTCATCATGATGATCTTCTTGTAATCTCTATTTTCCTTGTAAGTTCCACAACAATAAGAATGAACCATGGACGATGATGACGATGATGATGATGATGATGATGTAATTTGTATTCTATCTATAGCTTCTTGTTCTTTTCTTTGCTTATTATTTCTGTGATGTATTATTGTGATTGTTGGCAGCCAGAAAATGTTAATTTTTGAAGCAGAGTAATGATTAACTAACGGCAAAGTTTGCAAAATTGAGTCTTGGAAATGGTTTCTTGATTATATATATATATATGCAGAAACATGGCTAGTTACCTACAAAGCACGCTGCAGAAATTAATGATGTCACGTGAAACTACGGATGAAGAAGAAAACTTATATGCATAGATTTTTATTATCTAGGAAGAAAAGTAATGTAGGATGTTATTAATGTTGTGTTTGGGGGGATGTATTTGACTATTTTGTTTCCTTTTATTAAGTCTTGTTAAATTGGTAGTTTTGTTGAGATAATATATAAAGCAATGTATATAATATGAGAAGGAGATTGTGGAATTTTCTGCCCTTTAGTCAATACCAACCATAATTAAGCCCAAATACCAATCTTTTCCATCGCACCAACGTCATCTACGCTTTCAATTAATTACTACTATTTCACAGAGAAAGCGTTGTCAAAGTGTTTGTATATTTGCCATTCAAAATGGAAGATAACATGCATATCGCAAAAACCCATTTTTGAAGGGGATTTTGTCAGATCCATTTTTTTCTTACGTGTTGACTTGGTTGGTTGTTGTTGTTGTTGTTGAAGAAGAAGAAGACTTGTACGAGAATTAACCCACTTCTAAAAGAAACTCAATTCTCAAAGTTAACGATGGACAGACACTCACATTTGACTTTTGTGGGTTATCTTTTATTCGTTGAAATGTACTTTCCTTTTACCACTCTTGGCAATACTGCCATGGATCGTAGGTTCATTCCCAAATCTCACAATTCTCTTCATAAAATAATGCTTAAATACTTCTTTCTCGGCCTGCAAATATATTAATATTTGCTTTTAGTTTCTCTAACGTTTTTTAAAATTTCAATTTGTTGTTATTTTGTCTTTATCATTAATGCAAATATTTATATACGAGACGCATTTGTAGCAAAAAAAAAATATATATATATCGCAAATAAAAGATGCATTCACAAAGTAAAATAAAATGTAATAGTGTGCTTATATATATATATATATATATATATATATATATATATATATATATATATATATATATTTTTTAAGTATAATTAATTTCAAATTTTTGTATAAAGTTTATATTTAAGTTTTACTAATAAAAAATATAATTGACTAAACAAAGCATATAAAAACATCACGCGCGCCACCAAAAATTTTACAAGTATAAAAAAAAAAAAATTAAACCGGAAACCTTAATAAGAATCCTCCATGATGGTGGTTTGATTCAATGGTTGAAATTTGTTCCTGCATCATCATTTTTTTTTTAAATTATTTAAAAAATAGTTTCTTATAAAAAAGACAGACTTTTTGAAGAAAATGATTATTTTGAAGGGAAGGAAAGCATTATAATCTGAATTCACGGTGTGGGCTCTGCGTGCAGAAATATGATCGCGGAAATGACAAAGTAAAGGATCCCTTGCAGGGTGCAGCTTAGGAAGAATATAAAGCAAAACAATGATTGCATCTTCACCCAGTTCTCATTGTCTTGTCCTATATATCAAGTTAACTGAATTTGGCTAAAGAGATGAGAAAATACATCTATGCTTGTAATTTTTGATATGGTGCATTGCATGCATTTTTCATAGTACCATGATGATTTCACAAAAAAACACCACTTTAATCCATCAACCATGCGTTACATAAAGCAACCCTTATCATTCTTCAAACATCAGAATCATCAAAAACCTTAGACTTTTATTGTTGGGTAAACAAAATCTTGGACCAATCCAATATATTTGTAATGTATATCATATATAATATAAATCTCATGTATTCATTGAATCCAACTATTCATTTTTCACATATAAAACCCTTTTTTTAAGACCATCACCAGACAAGTCTAACAAATTACAATTCATTTGAGGTTTCTTTATCGTACACATGCAATTTTTTATTAAATTTATTGAAATTGATATAAATTTTAAAAATATATATGTAAATTGTTGTGCTTTCAAAATTCAATGTCTAATTATTTTATTACCAAAAAATAAAAATTAAATAAGAAAATTAAATCGTGTATCTAAATCAAAATATTTCTGTGAAGGAAAAAAATATACATCGTGCTTTCAAAGTATGATTTTGTATACATTAGAATTTAATCGTGTGTTTTGGGAATACAACTTATTCATTTTAAAATCATAATTTCAAAATATGACTTGCTTATTTGTATAATTTTTTAAAACTTACCTATATTAATAAATTTTACTTGAAAACTAGAAAGTCTTCTATTTAAATATTATTGTTAGAATAAATTATTAAGAATTTAAGTATAAATGAAAATTTTATATTAAATAGAGATAAATTCCTTGGCTTGTATGCATTTTTTTTTTAAGAATGTCACTCTCATTGTCGACTATTTACATGATTTATAACATGTAAATTCACCCATAGTGGTTCTAATGTAATTCCTAATTAATTATTTGACATTTAGGTAAACTCATTTTGCAAAGGAATTGATATTAGCTTCCAAATAGACTAATATTTTTAATGAGATGAATTATTCAAATACGGAAGAAAATGATGAGTCAGTTCAAATTACAAGAAAACTTATAAGGAGGACCAAAGAAAGTTATTACTAAATCTTTCAAAACAATGACTTCTAAAAATACTAATGAGTTTTAAAGGTTTTTTTTGGAATGTGAAAAGGTCAGATAATTATAAATCTTTTAATCAATTGAGAAATTTGATTACTTAGCTTTTGTAGTTTGGTGTTACATTTGTTTACTATTTTTCATTCATGTGTTAGTTAGTTTTTTTAATAAAAAACAGTTTTCACTTATTTGTGCAATATAATTTTATGATAGATTCAATGTGATCTTTTTAATATTTTTTGGTTTTTAATAAAATATTGATGTAATAGTAGTGATGCTTTGTCATGAGCTATCTAGAGATATATTGCTTAAAAGAGATTTTTTATAAGAGGTGTGCTATAATTTTGTTCATGGGGTGATTGATATGAATTATTTTTAATCTAAAAATGGAAGATAAGTTTAATATAAAAGAAGGAAAAGGGTAAATGGTAAGTAGTAGGTGAAATACATTGGAATGAGACACATTATGATTGATGGGGTGGGTTTTGCAAAACAGAAACAGAAGCACGCGCCCACCACACCCCTAACCACTAAACCTTTTCCCCGAACCATGCAGCATGAGGGACTCCAACCAACATCTTCATGGCTGCCATCCCTAACCCACATCACTCACTTTCTCCTTAGTCAATAATTATAAACTACCAAACAAAGGATGCTCCTTTTCCATTCAATTCTTCTCCTTTACACACACACACACACTCCTCGTCGGCGGATCCACTATTTCTTCAAATATCCTATGATGCCTTTTCCACCTCAATCATTCACACATTTTCACAAACAATTTGCATACGCTCTCAAAAACAACACCCAATCCTACATCCATTCTCAAACCTACTCTCATTATGCATAAATTAAGATTATGATTTATCTTATTATTGACTTTTCGGTTTCCAAGTATGGGTGTGGTTCAGGGAATTCAAATCACTCCTTTTTTATATGAAAAATTCAAATCACCTTCAGCAACTGCTTTTTATTGACCATGTATATGTATATATGCACGAAAATTCCAAGTCACAAATATTCCTGATTTAACAACATTGCCGCCTCTCATATTCAATGAAGTGCTCATCATTTAGTTTTCTTTTTTGCTCAAAATATTCTCAAATATGGCTATAACTTGCAAGAATTATCACCGCCAAAATTCTTCTCATTAGTCCAATAAAATTATAACTATGTGTCATATAATACAATACAAGCATTGAGCATTGACATGTTTCATTTATAATGCACATATTGAGATCATCCATATGAATTTCAATGAATTTATATTTAGTGGTGCATCATGTCATTACTAATATAAGGCCTCTTTGAAACTTTTCTAGGAAAATTAACATAAACCAACAATTTCCCCCGCCGCTAACACCTCAAATATCTTCAACCCCACCAAACTATGTTTATATCTTTTATGGATTATTATGTTTATATTTTTTATGAATCAATTAGCATAACAACATTAAAATTTTAAAAATAAATCCTTGTTATAGTTCAAAAAGGATTGTGATTTAATTTTACTTTTAATTTAAATATGATAAAAGAATTATACTTAACTATTGAGGTTTTTTTAAAACGACAATTTCTCTTTCAGTTTTTTTATTTAAAAATCATAATTAAATAGTATAATGTCTCTAGTTCAGTACCACTTCACTAAATTATAAAATACATGGATATTTAGTTAAGAACAAAATTAAGAAATTATGAGTATAGAACTTTATATCTCTAAAATATTAGTGAAAAGAGTTGAATCACAATCTCTTATTTACTATTAAGTCAACCTTATATATCCTAATAATAATAATTATTATTATTTAAATTTGAAAATATTGTATAATCTTTAAAGATCAAATATTTGAGCGAGGAGACTCGCTATTTTTTAAATGTAATATTAATTATTGATGATAACCGATAGAAAAAATAATATATGTGTAGTATATTGTAATTTATCCTGATAATGTTGATAGAACCGATAGAAACAAAAAATGAATTAATATTTTATTCTAAACTGAAAGTATCATTTCTCCAGTCAAGAGATTCACCCCTAATCAAGCCTGGTTTTACACCGGAACAAGTTGTTAATGTAATTTAATCCTATCCAGTGGCGGAACATCCTATGGACATAGGGAAGTCGCGACTTCCCAAAAACTTTGAAATTCTTATTTTTTTATATATATTTATATTTTTTAAATTATAATTATATATTATTTATATTATAAATAATAATAATAATAAATAAAATAAAAATTTAATGAAAATATTGGTTTATTAAAGAAATTATGAAAGTATGTAAAGGAAAAAAAAAGATAGATTGAAAAAACAGAAGTCGAAGAACACATAGATTGAGATTAAAATATACATTTTTATCTAATCTTTCACATACCAAGATTAGTATCTTATAATGATTTATGTATGTTAGATTTATGATTCTTCTTAGTATCCAAAATTAGTATAAACCTTAATTATGATTTCAGGGGTTCTTTTATGAAATTGGTATGAACCCTAGTTATAATTTTTCCCAAATTAGTATAACCATTAATTATGAAATTTAGGGATTTTGTGCTTTCCTGCCTATGGTAAATTTTTTTAAATTTTGAATTATACAGTTGCTTATTTAATTAAAGTGGTATGAGTTTTGTTATGTTTTGCAATGTGATAATTATGAGGTGAATATAAATTTTATCATTTTCTAAATAGGTGAAAGGTGATAAATTTATATTAGAAAGATTATGATAAAGAGTAAAACAATTGATTCTTTTTTTAGGGAGGAAGGCTTGTGATAAAGATGAAAAGAATGCATTTACGTTAACTAAACTTACAAATTTTCATGAGAACCGAAAATTCAAGACAATAAAAAATAAATCTCTAAAGTTCTTATAGTTACATATAATGAGTTTAAAAATTCATTAGAATGCCATCCGGGAAAAACGTTCTCAAATTTCTCAATACCTACCAAATCAAATTGATGAGATACGAAAGACTTATCTAGAATGGTATTAATGATTTAGTATCATGATATAATAGCGAATGATAGTCATTTTTCTTTAATTCTACTATTATGTGTGCTTGTTTTAAGTAGAAGAGATGAAAAAAGAAAATGAAGAGTTTTTTTTTTAACTAAAAAAAATTATATATAAAAAATATAATTTGGCACTCCTAATTTTTTTTTTCCAAGTTCGCCACTAATTTATCCTTTGCGTATAGTTACATTATTTACAGCAATACCAATTAGAACAAATTAAAAAAAAAAAAGTTACATTATTTAGGATAAATAAGTTCAGCCCACAAAATTGAACACAAAATTGAATCTCGATTCTGGCTGAGAGTATATTCTTATAATTAGAATTTTAAATTTGAAATAATTGATAGTGTTTTATAAGTTATTACCAGTCTTATGGATTAATCATGTCATGTATCATATCCAACATTTAATTTTATTGTTAATTCTCTATTTCCTTTAAGTATAATTTTCAATTTTTTATTTAATTTAAAACTATCTTTTTAATCTTTATTCGTATACTATCAACTTTTTACCTGGTTATTTCATTTCTTATTTTTTACCTTTATTTTCAAAATAGTTTAGGTATAAATAGTGTGTTGTAAATATAAAATATAGCTTAACTAGTGTCTAAAAGCACTTATTTATTATGAACTTTTAGTGTAATATAACTTACATGTACATATTTATTTTTAGAAAAATAAAGATTTATCTTATGCATATAGAGTAAATGTATAAAGTGAAAAAAATTTCGTGAAATATTTTTGTCTCCCACTGTATAACTTTGTTTTATGCAGCATGTCACAGTCACTTGAACAATATCTACTTTTCTTCTTTGGCCCGCAATTAATTGCTTTTAATTCTTGGTACAATTTGGTTTATATTTTTAGCTTGTTAATGCAAACTTTTAATGTGGAGGTTCCAAGTGGCGGCATAAGTATCTTCCATATGAATGAAGGTGCATGCATGTATTCCTTTACAGTTATATTAAGTACAATAATTATTCTGCAAGTGGTCCAATTTCATGTTTAAGTGCTATGTAAACATGTTTCATTAGGATATCCAATGCTCTAAAAAAGTTAATTAAAACTGTGTACCAATTAATTATTAGGGTTTAATTTGAGGTCCTTTTCATCGATGAAGAGTTTTTCTCCAGCAGTGATTGTGTTCTTAAATTTCTGGCAGAGAAAGAAGTTGAGTGGCTCGTTGATTTTTTTATTTATAAATCTTGTCAAATGAATTGTTTAAGTAATTAATTGCAAAGAAGAATTGTTTAAGTAATTATTATGCATTGAAAATTTTGATTCATTTCAGTACCTAAAAGCTGGAGAACCAATCTTTTACACCCTCGGTTCTTAAACATTACATTAAATTATTACACGGTATTTAAGAAATATATAATATTATTAATAAATAAGTATTTGATTAAAATATATGTATTTAATATATAGAGTTTTAATTGTTAGTCTATGTTATAATACAAGAAAATATTGCACTTAAGTAAAATATAATTACGATAAAATTAACAAAACTTGAGAACCGGTAAAATATAGAATTTGGAAATAAAATTGAGAGATTAGCATATAAAAAAGTTAGGAGCCTATATTATATTTATTTGGTCATAATATGTAGACATATATTAAGTCCTCTCTCGACTTTTATGTGTGTTTTTTTTTTTTTCACATGGTATTATATATAGTATATACCACTTGTCTCTCTTTTATTATACCAGTTGGAGCATCTACGAAATATTTTCTTTATTGCTCCTGTATTGTCTTTAATTTACAATTTGTACTTAATTAACAATTCTTTAAATTAAAAAGAAATGTTTGATTTACGGCTGTCACACACAATATTTTATTATGGTTACTTAAAAATGATTTAGCCTATTTTAATTTAGTCTGTTGAGGTAAAAATTTTAGTATGGTTT
>Ga0214544_1004586_pt1 | contig 27627 bp, 20 predicted proteins | sample CNSS3metaG_FD_160074 | JGI IMG/M metagenome (GOLD analysis project Ga0214544, IMG submission 160074) | Root nodule microbial communities from cowpea collected in UCLA plant growth center, Los Angeles, California, USA - CNSS3 | ecosystem: Host-associated > Plants > Roots > Nodule | place: USA...
TATATATATATATATCAGATGAGGACATCCGATATATTGTTGAAACAAATCTCATTTTTCTATTGCAGATGTCCACATCGACAAGCTAGTTTTTTTAACATTTTCATTTTAAAATTTGTTGGCCATTGATTATTGATCCATTTGATGCAGTAACCATTATTTAACATATATACACATTTATTTAATGATTAATTAATTTATTTTCAATTATATGAAACTGATTTAATTTTATAAATTTTTAAAATTATTATTTTGATAAGTGTATACTGGATGTCCACATCCGATATATTATTGAAACAAATCTCATTTTCCTGTTGCGAATGTCCACATCCGCAAGCTTTTTTTTTTTAATTTTCATTTTAAAATTTGTTACCCTTTGATTCTGGATCCATTTGATGCAGTAACCAATTATTTAGAAATTTCCTTTTGATTTCTTTTAATTAATTATAGGTGATTAAATTATGGAAGATTATCATTTGAGTTATTTGAGTTTCTTGGATTCTCAAGTAAATTCTAGTCTAGTGTCAGACTTTTTTTCTTTCATTCATGATATATGCGAACACGATTATACCTCTAACTTTACAACCCATGAGATCTTCTCAACACGTGAAGATTTAATTAAGTGGGTTAGAGGGGTTGCTTTTGATTATGGATTTGTTGTTATTATTCTAAGATCCGATAAATATAATGGACAAAATTTTAATTGGCACAAGAAAATGTGAGTGTCCATTTATATTGAGAGGCAAACCCATCACCAAAGGGGAGGGATGGTGGTTACCATGATGTCTTAGATACTCTAGTTGGTCACCCCTTTGCAGGTAGGTTGAAGTCCAAGTGAACAGTCGTTGCTTGTTGATATGACTAAAAGTAAAGTCAAACTGGCAAATATACTTCTCACTCTCAAAGAAAAAGATGAGTGTAATGTGACAACTATGAAACAAGTATACAATGCAAGATACATGCTTAAACGATCACTGAGAGGTTCAAGGATCGAATTAGAATAGTTGATGGTGATGTTATAACGTGATAAGTATATCCATTTTAGTAGATGTGTTGATGAATTTGAGGTGGTTAGCGACCTCTTCTAGACACATCCTGATGTGGTGAAGTTGTTAAATGCATTTAATATTGTGTTCTTAATGGTACTTACAAAACCAACAAATATTGGTTGTCATTGCTTGAGATTGTTGGTGTGACGTCAACAAGATTAACTTTCTCAGTCGCGTTTGCATTTTTATCAAGTGAAAGACAAAATAATTTCACTTAGGCTCTTGAAAGGCTAAAAGGTCTCTTTATGACATCTAAGGTTGGTCCACAAGTCATTGTTACTGACAGGGATTTGGCTTTAATGAATATTATTAGCATTGTCTTCCCTGAATGTTATTATTTTCTTTGTCGATTCTATATTCAGAAAAATGTCCAAGCAAAATGCAAAATCTTAGTGAATTCTATTGACACATGGGATGTTGTGTTGCAAGCATGGAAAAATGTAATAGACTGCGAAGATGAGTGTAAGCTTAACGATTGTGTTAATCGCCTTTAGCTTGTTTGTCGGTCACGACCTCTATTCTTTGAATATTTTAATGACTCGCGGATCATTCCTTATAAGAAATACTTGGTGAAGGCATTGATAAACATAGTTTTGCATTTAGGGAATACAACATCAAACATGTATGTTTGCATCTTATTTATTCAAATTTTTTTCATTTATGGTTTATGTGATGCACTGTAAAATTTGTATTAGGGTTGAGTCTGCTCACTAAAGCCTAAAGAAAGTTCTTGGAAGTAGTATGAGAGACCTATGCTTGTGTTGGGATGGAATTCACAATGTCATTATCTTGTAGCATAATGAAATAAATGCGTCTTTCAAAAGAAGTCTTAATCTAATGAGTGACTATTTCAAGACATTGAGTTATAAAATATTAGAGAGATATATATATATATATATATATATATATATATATAGATATGCCTTAGGACTCCTTGCTCCAGAATTAGAAAGAGTTAAGAAAATATGATTTGATACCAGTCTTTGTGGTTGCATTCTTAGACAAACATATGGTCTTCCATGTGCTTGTGAATTATCACGATATGACCCTAGGATGATTCCTCTGCAAGAAATTCATATAATGTGGACTAGGTTGACCTTCTCAAATGTGTCCTCTTCACAGCTGGAAGGGCAATTATCTATTCAAAAGGAACTTGATATGGTGCTCAATCATTTCAAAGACGTTGACATTGCAGGAAAAGTGACCATCAAATAGAAATTACTTGACATAGTTTGCCCTTCGATGACATCGATGTTGCCGCCAACGAGTAAAATTAAAACGATTGGTGCACCTAAAAGTCATCGATTTCAGAAGTCAACCAAGTGTGATCCCTCATATTTCGAGCATGTTGACGCCTTCATTGAGAATTCAAGACATGACACATCTGTTGCAAAGAAAGAAAATAAATTGAAGGCCAAATGTGTAATGCAAGAAAAGAGAATACCCATGCTCGAACAGTTCCATCCTATTTGTCAGCCTTACATAGAGGATGTTATGGATGTAGTGGTTGATGGTCATGATAGGTATAAATGCATTGCTGCATTGTTGGGGATGGGTGATGAGACATAGCCCCTAATCAGACATGATTTGTACAAAGAACTTAGTTAGTGGCGTGATGAATATGCAACATTAGTTGGAAGCCATGTTTCGACTAGAAGAACTAAGAAAGTCTTTGCTAGTCCATTCACCATCAAGGGTATGACTTCTATACACTATTGTTGACGCTTATTTAATAATAATTTTTATGATTTTGTTTGATTATAATTTGATTAATTATAAACAAGCTAATCAGGACAAGTGGATGACTATACTAGATATGGGGTATGCGATTGTTAATCGATATAATGTAATCCTAGTCTATTTGTCGTCAGTTCAGAATTTGACGATATTCTCACTGTGTACATCTCCACCTAATACGTAAAGTCAACATCGACTAATTTGTATCGGGCATGTTCTTGATTCTCATTTTGTGCAGGTAAAGTTATTTATTAATTTAAAACATTTATTTTCTTTATTGACTAATTACATATATATAGGTTTGACTTCAAGAAGGTTGTCCCTTATCGATGGTGGATATCATATCATTTAGCAATTGTTACCCAAAGGCAAAGGCGTGGGCATCATTTTATAGAAATAGGATGTAGGCATTTGTACAATTGATGGGTGTGGATTGTACTTATGTAGATCTTATGGAGGGCTGATATTTGTTATTTGTATTCATTTTTTTAGAGGTGCGGTTTATTTTAGGATATTTCATATCGTAATGTACTGAAAAAAAAAACTTTTGTAGTTATTTAACTTGTATATAAAATGCTAATTCCTCTGGCCAAGGGACATGTGTATTTTGACCTTATTGCTAACAAAGTAGATGTTGTTAATTTCTAATCATATATGGAATTACTTAATATAGAATCCAACACAAAATAAATAGGCATAGAATATTAAGCTTCAACACATTTAAGGTCCAACATCAAATACAAATATAAGGTAAAACTACTATCTAGATGTAGATGGTCGTCATCCTTGAACTCTACGACCTCCTCTGCTTTCTTCCTTTTCTGTTGCATCATGAGCAATCTGTAATAACTTTTGCATCCGATCCCAAGCAATTGTGCCCTCAATAACGTCTCTACAATCTATCATTCATTGCAGGCCGTTGACAATGTGCTTCATGGTTCCCTGCAATAATACCACATTAATATAAATTATTTAAGTTATTAATAATATCAACAAATAAATTGCTAACATACCAATAAACCAGAAGATGATGAACCTGATATCCTCTGCATTGGCATGTCATCTAGCAAATTCTGACAAAGTCTAGGCATAACCACAAGGCTAGGTCGCTCGTCGTCAACACCGTGTATAATATAAAGATGAAAGACTCTCCTAAACCACTACAAATATCCATCAACACATGAAAATAGAGTTGGCATGGGGACCACATGAACAACGACATACTATTCGTAGTGTCTCCACCGATCATTAATAATAGCAAAGTCCACCATAGTAAGTGCATTTGGCAGTCGTGGAATAGGCTGCATAAACCCAAATTGTCATAGCACATGTTCTGGCATATGACTGTGAACCATGCTACCAAGCTTCATGGAGGCCGAAAACATGGAAGCTACAATAAGTGGTCCAACAGCGCTATGAGATCCATATGGGGACCAAATCACCCCATCATATGTTACATCATCCAATTAGGCTCTAATATCATATAGAGTGAAAGTAACTCGTCCAGTGATAAAACATGTTGCACGGGGTTTTGTCTCGACATACGTATCATATAATTGTTTCCTTCCCAATGCAGGGAATTGCTCATATATCCAACTCTACATGAAATAACATTTCATTTAACTACTGAGATATAAAAGAAAAAAAAAGAAAAATATATGTGGGTACCTATAAAAGATGTAGATATCCAGATAATTGCTTTGTTGATGCAAAGCTAGCATCTCCTAGTTGTTCATAAAGGTAGACAAGAGCAACAACTCTCCAAGCATATCTACGACATGTAGGGAGATCTGTAAACATCTGCAGGTAATGGACCCGAACAAAAGTGGCGCTCTTATAAGCATATATGGTGCACCCAACAAGGTGCAAAAGATATGCTCGTGCAACAAACTCCCAAAGCTGGTTTCGCAACAGTTGTTATAGAGGTCTCTCAGCCAACTTAGTCTAACCTGCCCACCACGACAATGATTCAACTCATTCGAAGCCACAACTCGATCCACACCCACAAGTGTCATCAGAGTCTCTATTGAATCTTCATATTCAAGTGGTTCAGTTGGGCAAAACTCTTCGATGATAGGAAGATGTATCAGTGACCACACGTCATCTAAAGAGATAGTCATCTCACCAATAGGAAGATGAAAACTATTTGTCTCAGAGTGTCATCTCTCAACAAAACCCAAGATCAACCTAGTATCAGGGTAATCATACAGAACATTGCACAAAGGCAATAAACCAAAATTCAACACAAAAGGATGAATAAATATTTTTACTTTCTTAGAATGAGAGACCAATGTCATAACTCGATCCTAAGAAAAAAAAAATCAAAAAAACAATAAAACAACAAATGAACAGTAAAAAAAAAATAAACATTTATAAAAACTTTTGATTAATCTGACCCTCCCATATCTACAAGCTGAAGTTGTAGGTTTCTTTCGTGTAGCACCCTATGCAGAACTCTCGGTTATATCGTGTGCAGAAGAAGAACCACCACGTCTTGTCAAACCACCTCGTGTCCTAGGCATGTCTACAAAAGTAAAAATCAAACTTTATCTCATTTTATGTTTAATTAAAACAAGTGAAGGTCATTTGGAACTTTGCAATCACTCTACCTAACACAATGTTTTGAAACAGTTCAGTTATGCATTTAAATATGAAAACTAAGTGTTGAGGGAGAAGAAAAATATTAAAACCAGAGTGAGTCATAGGGCTAGGTTGGATTTTGATGCAATTACTTATGAGGTGAACAAGCACTGAAAAACGACTTATCTTAGCATTGGAATAGATGAAAAAGTTGAGGGATGTTTCCTATGCCACAGACTTTAAAATCAACACATAAGAAGCAGATGTCGACATCCGTAACCCAATATCCTCTTACGGATGTCGACATCCTTAATGCTACATCAAAGGGCTGACATTTGTAAAGTAGTTTAACATAGGGAAATCAAATATCGACATCCGCAATACAGTTTTCTTAACTGGATGTCGACATCTATAATAGGGTTTTTAAAATTCAAAAAACATAGCATTTGGACAAAGGGGAATCGGATGTCGACATTCGCAATTCAAATTCCTAAACCGGATGTCAACATCCGTAATATCGCAGCCAAAAAATGACATCCGTAACACTTAAAATACATGAACCGGATGTCAACATCCGCAATGCAAAATTGTAAACCGGATGTCGACATTCGCAATGCACCAGTTCAATTCGTATATCAGCTACCATAACTAAAAAAAGAGAAACGGATGTCAACATCTATAAGACAAAAGACTAAATCAGATGTCGGCATCCATAATGGAGCCATTTTTTGAAAAAAGAAAATTTACGGAAGTCCACTTCTACTGTCTTCAAAAGCAGTCTCAAACAACACTTTAGACATGGATTGCACAGATAAAAAATTAACTTATTAACTAAACATATGAATTATTAAGTAGCAAACAATGACTTAACTAGAATGTTGGTTGAAAGGATGTGAAGCACAAAATGGCACACTGGAGTCTGGATCTAGTGGAGCTGGAGGCTGCGACTGTTGGGAGAATAAAAGAGACAAATGTGGAGAATAAAGAGCTGATGCCGCTAAAAGGGATTCAATTTTGGGGGTGCAAGGGTGGGCTCTTGTAATAAATAGATGAGAGAGAATAATTACTTTTTACTATGAGGGCAAATGAGAAATTAAAAATCATTTTGGGGCACTGGAGAAACCTTTCAAGATGCAGGGAGAAGTTTCCTTCCGATACCCGATCTACACCCGATTAAGTCGTGGACGGTACAACTATCAACAAAGTGATAAAACCCATTCATCCTTAAAAAGGAGGATTCAATTACTTCATCTACCTTCAGAACTATTTTTTTATTCGTATTTTAAGTTTTAAGATATATAGTATGATAAGTTGTTATATTTAATATAATATTAATCATAATCAACTTAAAAAAATTATTGTATCACTATTCACATATTTTATTTTAATTTACCATCTTGCGATAAATTTCTTAGAATTTGAACAAATTTAATAATACCGTAAATTGAACAATCTTACTAGCCCAAAAGAAATAAATGTTCTTTATTACATTCCTTCACTCATACATGAAAACACCGATACATTCATGATACAACTTTTCTAAAAGAAAAAAAAAAAGTCACGTTTTCCACAAGTTAATGGAATCGAAATACATAACCTAAAAAGACATTCTAGCTCAACGTTCCCTTCTTACTAATCCCAAGTCCTATACATTAATCCAAAAAGAAAAAACTTACCAAAGGAAACAACAAAATCTACCACTCCTAGTTTGACTCAAACTCGATAAGGCCACTACCAGGAATCTCATCTTCTCCTTTCAGGGGTCCAATGTGGCAATTCTTGACTAAAATGCACGGACACAACCCTAGAGTCCAATAACTCCATTATGGGTGTGAAACTCACACACCTTGGTACCTTATATTGATTTATTGAAGCACCTCTTGAGATTGCATAATCCATAAGCTCCTCAAAGGTTCCATTTTTCACAACTCGTATTTCCAATGGCCCAATGGAATGATCCGCAACACGACACTGCCTGTACACGGAATTCAACGACTCCTCCATCTCCAAACAACACCGGTTCAACACCTCGTGACTCGGTGCGTTCGCGGAGTCCTTGCTCAACAACTCCCAGTAAATAACATAGTGACCAGGAATCGTTGTTGTGTCTGCATAACTCGTGTATTCCACCACACTCGTGTTGAAATCAGCCAAGAGCTTCGAGGCATTCTCAATCCCATTCTGCAACTCCGACTCGTCCGTTTTGTCGGAGTCAATGCTCAGCAACACGTTCTTCCGCCGCACGAAGTGGAACTGCGGCGTCGAGTTGTGGAATCCGGTGACTCGAAGGATGTCCCCTACACGATACCGGTAGAGTCCCGCATAGGTTGTGATTACCAACTCGTATTCTTTTCCTACCTCCACATCGACCAAATCCACTAGTTTTGAACTGACAGAGCCAGAATTAGGATCGTGGAGAAGGAATTCGAAATATGCCATGTTTGGCATGATGGTGTATGAGACCTTAGAGGGCTTGCACATTGGATTAAGGTTTAATCCGAAGTAGCACTCAGAGGAAGCGTACATGGTGCACGCAAGGGGTAATCCTCCGCTATAGTAGTTAAGCGTGGGGATGTATTGAGCCATGGCTCCTGTTACGATCACGTCCAAGTATTTTGTGTTGGGCCAAATTCTTGTGATGATTCCTTCCCAATTGTCCTTGGAACATTGTTCTGTCATAAACTGGGCCAATTCCGGGTCGGGTTTTAGCACATTGTCCATGTATTCCCTTATTGCAGGGTCGGTGATTTGAGAAGTTAGGGTTCCTGATCGGATATCGCGGACGAGTTTGGGCCATTGGAGTTGGAGGAACCGGATGGCGCGAAGGAGGCCGGAGGCAAAGACGGCGCCAAGGCGGAGGACGTGGTTGCGCTCTATGAGACCACAGAGCATTTGAGTGTACATGCTTTGGAATGAGTCGGGGCAGAGAATTGCTTCATTTGGACTAGTGTACACATTATATGGGTCGAATGGTCGGGTCTTGAAATGATCACTTTTGTAGTAGCTTGTGAGAACCGGACGGGCTAGTAACCCACCCGGTGTCCTTGTTTCGGACTTCACGAACAAAAAGTATAGGCCCTTTCCCTTGTCCAAACCCGGCACATAACTGTTCCATTCAAAATAATAAATAAATACTACGATCAGGATTCATAATAATTATCAAAATTAGAAAATAGTACCTTATTTTATTTTATTTATTAATATGTTATTTAGTTTTATTGTAAGAATAGTGACATATTTTTTTAATTATTGTAGATAGATATATTTTATTTTTCTTTTATAATCTTTCTGGAAAAGATAACTTGTTATCCTTTTAGAAAAAATATTTGAATGTCAATTACTTTTAATAGCATTTTTATTTCATCATCCACTCTTGCTAATTTATAATTTATATATAATCACATTTGTTTCCTTGAGTGAATGAATCCAAACAAGTTGAAATTTAAATTTTGAAGAAGAAAAACTACAGACTTGTTAAGATCTCTATAATTAAGTGCATAACAGTTGTCATGCTACAATTTGAAAACAATGTTTCTAGTGAGTAAAACATAATCAATAAGAATTATATGAAAAAAACAATGGTTATCACACATAACTACTAAAATTTAGTATAGATCAATATGGCTTTTTTATTATTCGTGAAATTGGTGAGTGATATTTATAATTAGTAATTCAACAAAAAGGACTATATCGAGTTCTTAAATATATCTCTGAATTTACTAATGTAGTTAATTAATAGTATAAAGTCCAACTCACGAAGGAGAGGATCTGGAATACTATATGGTTAGTTGATAGAAGAAAAAAAAAAATCTCAGCCGTTCCAACAATGTTAGGCCACGTTATGCATCGAGATGACTCATTTTTTTTTCAAAGAACTTGAGAGGATAGCACGCCTATATTTCAGGAAAATTATTTGGTGATGAAACTTACATGTTCATAACTGGCATTAGGAGGCTGTATAGAAGTTGGCGACGATCCAAATCTTCCTTAATTGTTGGCATCAATTTTCTTTCCCCGGCTGAAGTACCAGAACTGCATATTCAGATTCCCCAACGCAAATCCCAAATTGGTTTCAGTTCCCAATCTTAAAAGATAAATAATAATTTAAACACACACAAAGCTTGAAAAGGATAATGTTTATGACCTGGTGAGAAATTCAGAGATAGGATGAGCGGACAAGATAGGGGAGCAATCACCGTTTGCAATACGTTGAATCTCGGACTTAACATCCTCGTAAGAGATAACGGGAACCTTAGACTTGAAGGTTTGACGATCGGAGGCGCCTCCAAGTTCGAAGCGTTTAAGGTACTCTGTGTGAGCGTTGCGCGTGAGAATCTCCGCCAGCACCCTCTCTTGGACGGCGTCGGCGTTTCGGGTCATTTCCTCAATGAACCGCAGCGCCTTCGCGTCCTTGTCGCACGCCGGTGGCCCCAATGGGGACGAAATCGGGGAATCCACAGCCATATTTCAAAATTGAGGATTTAATTAAAGAAAAAGCGAAAGTGTTTTGATCGAGATGAGAATTTGAGTTACTCTCTGTATAAAAAGAAGAGACAGAGAAGTGGTGGTGTACTGAGAGAGACAAGTGCACGTTGCAGAGTTTATATAGAGAACTGAAACGAACCTGTGCGTGTGTGTCTACACGCTGAATCATGCCATGTCATTTACGTGGGACCCACGTGGTGAGATTGGGAAAAAGATTATTTTATACTTTTAATTTAAAAATAAAGTTAAAAGATTCTATTGTGTAAATGCTGCCGTGTGCCGTCCACACCATATAACATGCATATATGTATTGTTTTTACTCGATAGTAGTTTTAAGTTGACGAAATACACGTTTTATTTTTTATTTTTTTTATTATTATTATTATGTGATAATTCAAAATTTTAGCATTAAAATATTCATTATTCAGTGTCATTAGAATATTAATTTTCAATGGTCGATAGTGTAATTTTCGTACATGAGAAAGTACACTTATTTGGGTATGGGATGAATTTGTTGTTTTTCTTTTCCTTTTTCTTGAGGCAGATGATAAACTTCCTGCACGCTTGGGATTAAATTAAGTTATATAAAAATATACTTTTGTCCTTTTTCTCCGGTCATTGTTAAATTAAATGTATGTAGAAAAAGGCGTGAGAAAGAAACATTGCATAAGATCTTTAGAAAAGTTCTTACCGCAAAATTTCTCTTCTAGCATTATTTTCTTTATATAGACGGTATTCTCTATTTAAATTGTCAATTATACCAAACAAAATTTTAAATGTTAATTTATAGCAGAATATATATTAACAGTAAGCAATTCACTTTTGCATAGGAAAAGTGTACGAATTGTAAATGGTTGAATTCGACCACAACTTGGTGACAACACGAGCGTAGTTTAGGTTCGGCTTTCAAACATGTTGACTGAAACGACTAACATTATAATTGACGAGTCTTTTTGCATAGTGGTACACGCATATGCTAAAGCAAACACTCAGTCAAAGGTACTTTCCCTTGTAGTAAAAATCTCCCATTGGATATATTCCTAATCCTTATACATACTCTTTTTAAAAAAAATTACATAAATTAAACATGTGTCAATCACGAATATATAATAACTCGTCACTTAACTAACTGATTTAGATTCTTTGACAATATATATATATATATATATATATATATATATATATATATATATATATATATATATATTGATAAAAATTTATGCCTTTGTCGAAGATAAAAAAATATTGAAACCTTTTTTTACTCAGTTTATGATTATCAAAATCAGTTTCATCTCTTGATGTTGGGAATCCGTATTTTATTTATAAGAAAAAAAGTTATAAATCATTTATATTCCCAAAAAATAAGAGAATATAAAAGATTAGAAAGATAATTTTTATAGAAAATTACAAAGATAATAACAAAATAAGATATTAAAAAATAATAACCACATATCATATCTACTTTATAACAATAGTTGTTAATAAAAATTAAACTAAATATAGGACAAATTTACGTCTAATTCTTGAGTCCATAAACTTTAAGTCAATTTTTGGACGTTTAATACTCTTCTTTGAGTATCGGGTCGGGTCTTGGACGATTGGAACAGTACACAATCCTCCAACCTTGAGTCCTCAACTTGCTCGGATGAAAAGGTTGTCATAACCCATCCACCATCTTCTAGTATTAGCTTAGGCCTTGAACAACAAAAATGGAACATCGCCCCTTGTCTTCCTTGCCAAACTTTTCCACTTGTTTTGTTTTCATTGATTCTCTTGTCTTGTTAGTGCATAAATTTGGTGGCATATCTATGCACATAGCCACTTTAGTTTCCACTTTATTGCTTTATTCTTTCTCACAACATCTTTAGGTAAGTTTCTCCCTTTTTGTTAAACTTTGCATCCATCTCTAGTTGCCTAATAATTTATGGCCTGATTTATTTTACCTGCAAACTTTTTGGTTTTTGTTTTACTTGACCAATAACAACCCCAATCGTGTTGAGTTAGTTGCTTTAAACGAGCGTTTATGCTCCCCCCTCCCCCTCAAGCAACTTGAAGTTTCTTTTGTCTTGTGTTGTCAGATTGGTAATTCATAAGTCCTCGGTGACAAGAAAAGCAATACAAATGACAAGTTTATAACTCAGGATCAACAACCTTCATTAGCCCTTAGTGGATAATTAGGTGTAAAAACTTGCCTATCATATGTCTGTGAGGTTTCAAAATAGAAAATTGGTAAAATAAAATACAAACTTACAATAATATCTAATAAGTCGAGAACAAAGCCCGTTTATCATCTAAGTTATCATTGTTTATTAAGTTTTTTTGGTAATAAGGAAAGTAATTGAATAAATAGAACTTATTACACTAACTGTGAGTCCTTAATGATTTGATTTTCTATCAAGGCTTGGATAATAATCCGATCTTAGCAATCTTTTTAAAGACAAACCAAACCTTTAAATTGTACAGATGGTCAATATAACTCGGCATTCATCCGATGAGGCCTGATGGTGATTCAACTTGGAGAAGATGAGTTATGGTGGTCCAATCTATAGTGGTTGGACGTCTTCACTTGACTTTGTGCATATAGGCGTCGATCTTTATCAGAGGAGTTCGTTGTGGTGGTATTGTGCTCGCGGTGAGTTGTGTTTTGCTACTCATGAATCTGGGGTCGCGAGGAGAAAGGAGGAAGTTATGGTGGTTGATTCTTGTTCGTGTTCTTTGATATGTGTTTTTCGGTGAGTTGTTGTGAATGCTAACAAGGTGATTGTGCGAATCTGGTTCATCTTGGCTTAGGCAAATTTCTTCACTTTTTCATGCTTTGTTGCCTTACTTAGCAATGCTTTGCTTGAATTTTTATGGTTTTGATTATTTTCTATTCTTGGATTTATCTTTAAGGTTTCATGAAGCTTTAATCAATTTATTTCCAGACCTTCATGAACTCAACTTAGTTGCAACTGCAATAACACACCTTAAAATATCCAAAGAACATTTATGCAACTAAAAGACTAATTTTAACATGTTATTGTATCTCATGCTTGATAAACACAATTACAACAAATCCTAATTAAAAAAACTTTTTAAAACACAAAAACCAATTAAGAATCCAATATTAAAGGCTAAATGATGGTATAAATATGCAGTCATCAGTTTGTGAACTATAGGGAATGGTTTAAGTGTGGCAGCCGAATTAACTTCAAGTTGCATCCTTCTTGGAGAATGGTTGTTGACTTGCGTTGAGAGGCGTATATGTGTTGTACATGTTTTCTTTGCGTAGCTTGAAAGTGCGAGGCTTCAAGTGTATTTTAGCTCGATTGTTTCTATTTTCATTGATATTAATTGTTAAGTACATATTTTTGTCATGTTTTTATTAGTTAACAATGTCTTTCCTAACATATAATTCTAGTTAAATAGTTTATTTTATAATAGATTCCTTTATTTTTCTAATTTCTCCTTTATTTTAGAAATAATGTTAATAGAGTAGTTTTAGCATGTTTTTATAAGTGTATATAGGTTGTCCTTAGTTTTTAGTAGCTTAGCTTTGCATTTTATGGTTGGGACTTTAGTTTTAGTAGCATGAATAGGAAATCTAGTAGTGATAGGTGCTAAGTTCTAGTTGTCTTTAGGTTTCTTCATTAGATTAGTAGTGTAGCATTAGTTTGTGCATGATATTGCTACTAGTATTAGTTTTCTTTAATTAGAGCCATAGTTAGATAATAAAGACAGTTAGATTAGTAAAGTTAGAGCTATTTTAGAGTTTTAGTTATAAGTAGACTAGTTTGCTAGCTGAGTTTAAGTATTTTCCTTTAGTTTTGAAGAGCTAACTTGAGTAACTTGATTTAAAGCAGCAAAATCAATCCAAGGACAACTAAATGGAGTTAAATGAAGGTTGATCGATAGAAAAGGAAAGGGAAAACAAGAGTTGTGAATTAATTCTGCAACAGTTTTAGCCTAAATTCTAAAGAGTTGACTTTGGGTTGATTTTTTGCATTTCATCTCCTATCTTTGAGCCAACTTTGGAGGAACTTCATGGAACATTTAAATACACTTGTTGGAGTGAGAAACACTGAAAATAGGGTTGAAAGTTGTTTAAATCTTACATTCCATGTTACATTTTGTTAGTTAACTAGTTTAGTTAGTTTAAGTAGATATGATGATGTAGCTTTGCATGCTTAGTTAGATTTAAGGGTTAAGTATGCTTTATGTCCCTGAACTTTGACCCAAAATTGGAATTCGCTCATGTCCAAAACTTTGATGCATTTTGGTCCCTAAACTTTAAAAATGAATGAATATAGTCCTTTTAACCCAATTACGTTAACTTTTTTTTAGGTGTCGAACACATTTCTCAGCAAATATTGAACCGAGAATGTGTCAAACGGTGTAAATGACTCCAATACTAACATGAAACATGTTCAACACATCTATAAAAATTAACGTAATTAGGTTAAAAGGAATATATTAATTCATTTTTAAAGTTTAGGGACCAAAATGTATTGAAGTTTCAAACAAGAATGAATTCAAATTTTGGATCAAAGTTCAAGGACTAAAAACATACTTAAGCCTGGATTTAACTTTGGTAGTTTAACACTAGTTTTATGTTAAATAATATAGGAGTGGTGAATTTTGTTCTTAGTTCTTTGGTTCTATAGTTTACAAGTTGGTTTGAATTTTAAATAAGCATAGTTTAGAATAAAGTAAAGAAATAACTTAGTTAGGTAGTATTTTTTAAAGACTAATTCACTATTATGAATTTTGTGACATTGGTGTAGGTTCACACATGTAATGTAGTTGTTTAGAGTTAATGCAAGGGAGGAAAATCATATATGACACCAAATGCAGAATCTGAAAAAGAGTTTGAAGACATCATATGTTGAAATGTTGGCTTTGGAGTTGACTTTCAATTGAAGTAAATCATTGGCTAGACTATTAGAGGCTCTAGGAGGCACATGTTTTGACTTGTTGAAAATCAAATGGACCCTTAGAGTGCCCTGAATCATTGATAGTTGAACCGGAGTCAAGAAAGCTTAATTAATGATGAATTTCTATTTGAGAGAATGATGGATGTGAAGCTCTATGAGGCATGATGCATAAGCAATTGAATGAAGAGAAGGACTGATTTGGTGCTGAAAATGGCATGGTGATGAAGGAAGCCTAGGAAGGTGAGGCCAATCCTAGAGGAAGGGTGGTTAGAGGAGATACTAAGGGAGCTCTAGCCAAGTGACTCTCAAGCGCAATTTTCTAGAATGATCTCAACAACATGTCATTACACAATCAAAAGTAATTTTACAATGGGGGAAGGCCTTCCTTTATAAGAGAAGGAGGCTCCAAACTCGACCAAGAAAATTTGAGGGAAATCGTGCAAAATTCAGCACAAGTGCCTAACATCTTTCCCTTGATTTGCAAATCACTAGCCATGTGGCAAGTTACACCTTTCCTATTTCCATCAAGTGCTAAATGTGGAAATTGTGTATCATGCTAGATGGAGCTCTCAACCTAGCTATTGAAATTAGGCTTGAATGGATCCAATTTCAATAGTTAGGTGATTTTATGATCCAATTTTCTTTATGTCGTCACCTAGTTTCTTACATTTATTGAAATTTTGGTGTAATACATGGCCTAATTAAAAACTATGCTACAAGACTCATGCAAAGCCCATCAAATCTTGATATCCTCCTTGGCTCATGTAAAAAGGAGTTGAAGCCCGTTAGGCCCATTATGCTCAACATGATCCCAACTTCTTGTATTTTCCTTACCATACTTCTAGTAACGGGACCTTAGGTAAGAGCTATGTCATCACCTTCTCCCTTTTGAAAAAGATTTATCCTCAAATCTAGAGGCTTCATATCCTCATCATCATGATGACCTGCAAAGGAATTAAATTAGTTACATTAAAGGTGGTATGGACTCCATATTCTTTAGGTAAGTCTAATTAATAAGCCTCGTTGTTTACTTTCATAAGAATCTTGAAAAGACCATCTCCTCTAGGATTTAGTTTGGACTTCCTTTGTTTAGGAAATCTCTATTTGCTAAGTGAAGCCAAACTAAATCATGAAAATGATCTCTCTCTTCCGCCTTGTTATTGTACTTTGTGTATCTCTAAGTTTGTTGCTATATTTGGTTCTTCACCTTTTCATGTAAATCCTTAATGAACTTTGATTTAGATACCCCTTCTTTATGAACAAAATCTAATGAAGTAGGTAGAGGTATTAAATCCAAAGGTGTCAAAGGATTAAAACCATACACAGTCTCAAAAGGAGATATCTTAGTAGTTATATGAATTACTTTATTATAAGCAAACTCAATATGGGGAAGATATTCATCCCAAGACTTATGATTTCCCTTCAAGACTACCTTCAATAAAGTAGATAAGGATCAAGTTACTACTTGTGTTTGCCCATCTCTTTATGGGTGATAAGTAGTAGAAAAGTTTAACTTAGTTCCTAATCTAGACCGTAAGGTCCTCCAAAGGTGACTAAGAAAATTGGTATCCTTGTCAGAAACAATGGTGCGAGGTAAGCCATGAAGTTTAACCACATCTTTTAAGAATAACTTTGCAACATTACTTGCATTATCTACTTTACCCCTGGCAGTTCTTGGAAGTCCTATGACAAAGTTCATACTTATGTCATCCCATGGGGTAGAAGCAATAGGCAAAGGAGTATACAGATCATGAGGCATTGCTTTAGACTTAGCTTGTAAACAAGTAATACACATAAAGCAATGTCTCTGGACATCTTTTCTTATGTAGGGCCAAAAGAATTTTTCTTTAAGCATGGTTAGGGTCTTATCTACCCCAAAGTTCCCAATAAGTCCCCTTCATGTATTTCTTTGATTAGGAGTTTTCTATGTGAACCTTGGGGAATGCAAGCTTTTCCCTCATTCACATATAAGCCTCCTTGATACTTTTGTAAACATTCTTCATAATGGTGGAGAACTTAGAACCTTAAGAGTACAATTCATGAATGTCATTAAATCCAAGAATTTTGGCTCCAAGTTTTGCAAAAAGATTATGCCTTCTTGATAAAGCATCATCTACTATATTTATTTTGCCCTTCTTGTACTTAATCACACAGGGAAATTGCTTTAAGTATTCCATCCATTTAGCCTGTCTTTTATTCAACTTATACTAACACTTCAAGTTTTTAAGTGACTCATGGTCACTATGAATGACAAATTTCTTGGAAACAAGGTAATATTCACAAGTTTGAAGAGCCCTTACAAGAGCATACATTTATTTATCATAAGTGGGATAATTGAGAGAAGCACCATATATTTTTTCACTAAAATATGTTATTAGATGACCTTCTTGCAATAATATTGCTCATATGCCAACTTTGAGGCATCAAATTCTATTTCAAAGGTTTTAAAAAATTTGGCAAAGCTAGAATGGGTGCCTTGGTAAGTCTTTCTCTTATCTGATCAAAAGCTTTTTGTTGTTTTTCACCCCAAATAAATGTGGCATCCTTCATCACTAACTCATTAAGAGGTGAAGCTAGACTAGAGAAGCTAGGAACAAACTTTCTATAAAAGTTGGTCAAACCTTGAAAGCTCCTAACTTCTCCCACATTTTTAGGGGTAAGCCATTCTTGGATGGCCTTGATTTTCTTAGGGTCCACATGAATCCCATTTTTATTGACCACAAAACCTAAAAAGACAACATTATCAACACAAAATGTAAACTTATCTATGTTAGCAAACAAATGATTGACCTAAGACAACCGACATGATCATACAAACTCTTAGTATACACTAAAATGTCATCAAAATAGACAACAACAACTTTTTCTATGCAATCCCTTAAGACATGATTCATAAGCCTCATGAAAGTACTAGGAGCATTAGTGAGACCAAAAGGCATCACTAACCATTCATATAATCCAAACTTTTTCTTAAAGGCAATTTTCCACTCATCACCTTCTTTGATTCAAATTTGGTGATAACCATTTTTAAGATCAATTTTTGAGAAAAGAATTGACCCGTGTAATTTATCTTGCATATCATCTAGTCTAGGAATTGGGTGCCCATATGTTATTGTGATGTTATTGATGGCTTTATAGTTACAACACATTCTCCATTTGCCATCTTTCTTAGGAACTAAAAGGATTGGCACACCACAGGGGCTAAGACTCTTTTGAATACAACCATTATCTAATAAGTCTTGCACTTGAAACTTTGTCTCCTTAGTTTCTTGTGGATTGGTCCTATAGGCAAGTTTATTAGGTAGACTAGCCCTAGGCACAAGGTCTATTTGATGCTTTGTTCCTGTAAATGTGGAAGACCATTGGGTCCCTCTTTAGGAAATATATCATCAAATTTCTTTAAAAGATTTGTTATGGAAGGAGATAATGTCTTAGATGTAGACTCACTAGATGTGCATGTGAGTATTCCTCGACACAACAAAACGTATGAAGGTTATTCAACATGAAGAGTATTTTTCAAAGCCTTTTGTGTGAAAAGAACTTTAGGTGGATTGATCTTGTGGAAAGGAACACTATTTTCCCACACCTATAACTCTTGACTAACTACTTTTGGGTTTTTAGACTTTTCTTTTTCTTTTTCTTCTTCCTCCCTTTGACTTCAAGTTGTATTTGATCCTTGACCACTTGGGTTAATGAAAAAGGATGAAGCACATACTTCTTTTCCTTGTGGAGAAGGGTTATTTCATTAGTAAAACCATCATGGGAATATTTTCTATCATATTGCCATGGTCTTCCTAATAAAGTATGACAAGCCTCCATGGGAATTACATCACTTAAAAATTCATCTTTTTATTTCTCAATGGAACCTTCACTTGATTTTTAACTATTATATCTCCATCTTCATTGAGCCAATGAAGCTTGTAAGGTTTTGGATGGGGTATGATAGTTAAATTTAACTTTTCAACCAATCTAGTGCTACAACAATTGCAACATGATCCACTGTCAACAATTAGATAACACATTTTGTTTGAAACATTACATCTTGTGTGAAATATGTTCTCTCTTCGTGTGATTTATGAAACACTAGGTTGGTTGTTAAGTAACCTCCTAATCAGGAGAAGGTTTCCTTCACAAGGGTATGCATCATCTCCATTTGACTCTTGGAAACTTTCACTTTCACTCTCACTAGTGCTTGACTCTTCTTCACTACTATAATGATCAATGTCCCTTAAGATGATGGTTTTTTTTTTGTGGGACATTGAGCAACCATGTGAGCTTTTCACAAACACTTGAAACACTTCATGTCACTAGTGCGAGTGTGTACGGATGATTCACCCTAGCCTTTTTCCTTGGCTAGATATGTTCAAAACAAATATGTATTTCAGATTCTCATTTAATTGTGATAAATCAATTCTAGAGACAATGCAGATTCAAAAATAGAAATTGGAATAGAAATTTGAAACTAAAACAGAATTTAACAAAACAACATGAATTGGTGACACTAGGAACTTTGATAGTGATATAATATAAAGCATGAACATGATGGAAAAATTAAAAACACTCAAAGCTTAGCCAATTAATGAAAATGGCATAAAATTGCAACAAAAATAGATTACCAAACATAATTCAAGAATTTCATACAACAGATTGCACTTTCATCATTTCAATCAATTTGAACAACTTTCAATTGGTTAAACTCTTGAATTATGGCATTTAAATGAAGCACATTACTATAACAACATGTATTAAATGCTCAAATGAAAATTAAAGTCAAACAAACACAATTTCACCGAACAAAATGATGATAGATAAATAAAATTCAAAAGTACAACAAGATTGACATTAATGGAATCCTAATTAATTTTGACTGAATGATTCATAGAGATAAGCAAGATGAATCATCATACAATCAAATAGAAACAAAAATGAATGATGTAAACAAACAAGACAATCAAGGAAAGCTTAAAAACAACATATAAATTAAAAAGGAACCAAGATACTTAGCTCAAACTAAGATAATTTTGGCTTGAGTTGGCTCTTGATACCACTTGATGAAGCTCCGTTTGAGAGAATTATGGATGGGAAGCTCCATGAGGAGTGATGTGGAAGTAATTGAATGAAGAGAAGGCTTGACTTGGTGTTGAAAATTGTGTGGTGATGAAGGAAGTCTAGGAAGGCGAGGCTAATCTTAGAGGAAGAATGGCTAGATGAGATCCTAAGAAAGCTCTCTCAAGTGCAATTTTCTATAGTGATCTCAACAACATGTCATTACACAATCAAGAGTGATTTGACTAAAGTCTTTAGGTGACAAAAGGTTTTATCAAATGCCATATTGTCGAGGATGGTGAGTTTTGGATGATGAGTTTGTATGTTGAATTATGTTGTTCATAGTGTAGTTTTAGTATCATAGGTTGTGTTACCATTGTTGAGCATTTGTGAATTATAGTTAATAGTCTTTTGTGGAAAGAATTTCTTGAGAAAAAAAATGGCAGGTCCAAGTGAGAAAACATTGAAACAATTGGTGCAAGGAAATTTGGATTACCAACCAGCCTTGCTACATATTCCCTATGAGGCAGATGTACCTCCTCAAATGGCAAAACTTGGTTGGCTCCAAGTTCTCCCTAAGTTCTTTGGTTCACCTCAAGAGAATCCACATTTGCATATTAGGGAGCTTTCGATGAAATGTGTCGGTCGCTGAAGGACCAAACTGAGTAGGATCCCTAAGGTTGGATCAATCTTCAGCTGACCTCGTACTTCATTTATGAGACTCGGTTAGTATTTTCTAATTTAATGTTGAGGGTCGTGATTCCACGGTTCTTTTTCACGTTTTAGGCGAGGTTTCATTATTCTGGTTGTCCTTTTGGATTTGCATGTTCTTTCTTGATGCTTGGGAGAAATGGACTCTCGTCTCTCTCTCTCTCTCTCTCTCTCTCTCTCTTTCTCTCTCTCTCGGTGTTTAGCTATCAGAATTTGGTGGTACTAGAATTAGATGCACGAAGTGATTTCTTGATGACATTCTGTAGAAAGATCTTTCTTTTTCTAGATTAGCGAGCTTCCAGTTAAGGGCCTGAAGCTTCTCATGATATTGTGTTTGGAGCAATTCCATCTCTTTATAGAGTTGGATTCAGAGTAACTTAGTGTCTTACTAGTGATGTGCTCAGTGTTGCTCATTCTATTCGATGATTATTTTCATGTGACTTTTGACGATGTGGATAACATTGAGATTTTTGCCAAATGTAGAGGATGCTGACATTTGAATTAGGTTTAATTACTCGGATGATACCCACTTTGGTACAGGTGTGTCAATCTAGTACCCGTTTTTAAAAAAGTGTCAATTGCATCCCAACTTTTGAAAAAGTGCTTCAATTAGCCAACGTGTCACACTTGGGATGCAATTGAAGCACTGTTTCAAAACTTGGGATGCAATTGACATTTTTTTAAAAGCATGTACCAAATTGACACATTTGTACCAAAGTGGGTACCATCCGAGTAATTAAACCTTTGAATTAATTAGACTTTTAAACATCTAAATATTTGAAATTTCTAATTTAAGTAATTCATATGTGCTCATATTATATTTTGAGAACTAAAATTTCTAGTGAGTGACTCATTTTGTACTTTTGAAATTTGATAAATTAAAATTGTATAATTGTGATACATGGATACAAAATTGTAATCAAGCCAAATTATTTTAAAATTTTAATTGTCGTCATTATATAAGATTATATAAGTTAATATGAGTAATTAAGTATGAGATTCTTATAAAAAATAATTTGATTCGTTAATGTGGTACTAAACTCTCACTTCCTAAATAATTCATTTTGGGAAGATTCTTCGATGCTTGCGGACTTGCGGACTTGTGAAGTCCATAATTTATATAATACAATCAAATAAGGTTGTTAGAATTTTATACCAAGTGTATCTTTGTTATGATATTTGAAGTTTTAAATTCACATTTTAAACGTAAAAAACACGAAAATTAGTAAAGTGAAGAATGGAAAGAGTGAATAGGATTGAAGAGAAAGGATAAGAAAAAGGTTGAACAGGGGGTGTAGGGTTAAGAGGGGACAAAGTGGGGTCCAGGTTACGTAGACATAGGCAGAAAAAGGGGCAAGGAAATGTGGGTGAGGGACCACGCATGTTAACCAAGGAAGCACACTGCTAGTTTCGTTTTGGAACATTATACGCGTCGACCAACCGCGGAACCCATTTCTGGTACACTGTTTGGCCTCGACAACGATGCCTAAGCCATTTCTATCCTTCGCCGAAAACAATTTTTTTTTTCACGTGAGACAGATGCTTATACCATTTTTCTATATCCTTTCCTTGCTTAGATGAAAGAATCGGAGACATGTTCTCAATGCAATTTAAACATGTCTTTTTAGTCAAAGGAAATAAGCATGCAACTAAAATGACTATTTATGCCTACCCGGCCTAACTCGGTCCTATATCATCTATAAAATCACTCCAATATCATTTATAGACCCGAAAATAATAATAGGTATATAATGTTCTTGATATCAAATGCATACGAGATTGTTTTTGAAACTAGTATTTTTAACTTTTTAAAATTTATGATATATTTATTAAAGTAATTTTTAATTTTAAATATAATTAAATTAAATTTAAATATTATATTTTATAAAAATAAATAATAATCTTTTAATTTGTTTTATAATAAAAATATATTTAACTTATTTATTTATATTTTTAACAAAAATGTATTATATATAATTGTTTGTATTGTACAATGTACATAATTTTAAAAATTATAAACCTATAATTAAATTTAATATAAGTAATTTATTTTATAAAATTAAGTAATAATACCTTATAAAAATAATGTTATTTATATTTTTTTTAATAAAATATGCTATATATAATTATTTTAAACAATATAGTAAGACTGAGTTAATAAAAATTAAGAAATAAAATTTAATTTTAAATAAAATATTTATTAGACGATATAGAAAAATATAAATAGTAAATTCCCAAATAATAAAATAATAAAAAAGATGAATAATATAAAAATTGTTGATTATTTAAAAATATAAAAGTTAGATGGCACAAAAATATGAAATAAATATAAATAATAGATTTTGAAAAACTAAAAATATTAGACGATAAAAAAAAGTTAAATAGTAAACTCTTAAATACTACAAAAGATAGACCATTTCTAAAATATTTACTTCAAAAATGTACAACGAAATATTTAATTATATATTGAATTATTATTGTTATTATATATATATATATATAATTTATATATTTAAAAACATTATTTTTTAAAAAGTTGAGAGTTATAACTTTGTGTACTTATCATCAGTTAAAATTTTTGAATGTCTTGTATGGGATAAGATGTTTTTGTAATTCAAGATTCTTTCGGTTTTTTATTGATACATCTTTTAAATTTATTTTTGCAATGAGATTGAGGGGAAAAGGTAAGTTGGTGTGGTATGATAATGTTGATATGAGAGGAGTGAGAGAGTCCAGAGACATTTATTAGAAGATGTAAAGTTGCGCCTAAGACAATTACAAAATTGCTAAGAAGATAAAAACACATACCTATTTATTCTGCGATATTAATATTTGCGTCAAAATCAATGCATGAGAAGATGTGGTAGAGTAATTTATTGATAAAAGTATGCAATTGAGTACTCTATTATATATTTATTGACATATTCACAAAGTTTAATCTCCCTAAATCTTGTTTAGAAATATATATTATATATTATAAATTATATGTATTTATTTTGTTATCTATTCATTATTATTTCTTTTTTGTCCTTACTATTTGTTATTAGTTGATTGTTGTTTATTATTGACTTATTTATTACTTTATTTGTAATCTTTGCGTCTAGGTCTAATAATGACTAAACTTAGAATTCAAAAGAATTTTTTTTATAACAAAAAACATGAAACATTGTAAACACACACAGTTTTTTAAAATAAAAAATATTGTTGGAAAAGTCAATAACAATGTTGTGATTGTCTATATATTACTATAAAACAAAATATCAAAAAATGTCAATTGTTATATTCAAAAGTAAAAGTACGAAAACAAACAATATTTATTTGTATGTATAACGTGTCAAGTTAATATATTAACCGGAATGAATTTTTTCAAGAATAATTTTTGTATACTTTATTTCATGTCTCTAATAATATATAAATAACAATATGGATTATATATATATATTAAATGACAAAATGAAGAAATATTTTAATGATTAATTACAAAAGTGAAGGTAAATTTCAGCATTAAAAAAAAAGAATTGTGACTTTATATGTTTAAAAAGATTCTAATTGAGTGCTACATACACAATTCTTTGAACTAAACACGATGAAGAAATAATATTTTGGGATTTATTATAAAATATAATATATTGTGCATTTACAAAATATATTTCTCACTTAGTATAACTTGTAATTAACCTGTACCTTCTCCAAAACTGTACAATTAATGTTTTCATTGCTTAATAACTTAACACAAATAAGTTAATACAACCATATGAATACAATATAAGTTAATTCACAAATTACATCCATATTGATAAATTGCTTGACAAATAAAAAAACATTTGATATTATATTTGGATTCAAGTACACACATAATTAGTTACATGAATTATCATTTCCTAGATCTCATTACTTTGATGTTTTGATTTAGTATTTTCTTGTCAACCATCACATTTCTATATTCCGTGGTAAGTACAAAACTCTTTCCATCTATTGCAAATCTTGATTGTCATTTTTGGACAATTTATTAACAATCATTTGCATTTTTTTTGAGCTAAATGATCCACGCAGAACAACATTTTTAGTTTACCTTTGAAAAGATGCTTTGAAAATCTAAAGGTAAGTTCTTCTAAGATATAAATTTGTGTATAAGTGAGTAAAAACTATGAAGAGATCTTTCTATTTTATTTAATGAAACAAATTAAAAAAAAGACCATACATTTCAAACTAATTAATACACTAACATAAGCAAAGTGTAATGGAGTGAATTTTTAATATATAACTACATACGGAAGTTAATAAAATATAGGTTTACATGTCATTTGATATTAATATTAAAAATAATATTTAAAAACATTTTCAAATAATATTCAAAATAAAAATCAAAGAGTAATAATTTAAAATAAAAAACATTTCAAATAATATTTTAAAAATAATTTAAATAAAAATTAACAACGATTGAAATAAAAAATATTAATTACGATTTTATAAATGTATAAAGAAATTATATATTTTATATTTTATGAAAAAGATAATTATTTTTTTATATATTTAAAATTTAATAACAAACATAATGAATATTTATGAATGTACACCATTAAAAATTATTGTTTATAATTATTAATAAATATTTATATATTATATTTAAAAATAATATTTTATAACTTCTTTGTATTAAAATAACATGACATTATCATAATTAAAAATTAATTTAATATTATTAACAAATTCTGTTAATAAAATAATAAAATAATAAAATGTAATAAAATTTTTCAATTAAATCCAAATATAAAATTCATAATTAAACAGTAATATTGATCAAAATATAATTATTAATTTAAATAATAATATTAAACAAAATTAATATTATTAATGATAATAATAATAATATGTATAATGAATTAAAATATATAATGATCGATTAAATAATAATAGTAATTATAATTAAAATACAATATAATTAATTAATTAAATTAATAATAATAATAATTACAATATTAATATTAATGATTAAAAAAATTATTCAAAATCAAATATATGATTTTTTTAATATAATTTAAATTCAGAAAGTCCAATTTAAATCAGAAACTCATGAATTAAAAATACTGAATACTGAAGACAAAAATAGTAGATATGTCACACCGCTACCATTTTCACGTCTACTGGTACGGTATATTGTACATTAAATATGTAAGAATAGTAAGTTTCAAATCCAAATTCAGTTATTTAAAATTCAAATTTTAATGGTGGACAATATAGACTATTAGTTAAATAATTAAATGCAGATTAGGTGATGGTGGAAGAGGAGTTAAGTATGACAAATGAAGAGGTTTTGAAACGTTTACAAAGAGATTAAATTAAAAAATATATTAATTATAAGTTATAATACATTAAATTAATTAATTAATTAGGTTGTAAAAATATTTGAAGTGCATTATATGTGGATGAATTTGGTAGATGTGTCGAAGTTGAACCATTAGATGATTCTGTAATGTTTGAAAGTGCACTAAGTGTTACAAAACATCATTGGTAAATGTTTAAACAGATGATGATGATGATAACAAACTTGGTAATGTAAACCCTAAAATTGGTCATGTAAATGGTTTTACTGATATTATCTCTTTATTGAATATACGTTTTGGTGAAATTTTTTTGACAGAGATTGAGTGAATACATTTGTCCACATGGTACTTGAGAAAATGATAATAGTAAACAATGCAAAAGAGGTTTCATTGTCTCTGATAATACAATATTCAACTAAATGTTCAAACAAATGATGATCACAAACTTAGTGATGTAAATGAAGTATAAAAGATTGGTGTTTAAATGTCAACAAAAAAGTTGTTGAATTGAATTGATTTTGGTAATAAATTTCTTCCAGAAAAATGTATTTTACTAATATGAAGATGACCGGTTGAAATGTTGGGATCAGAAAAAATTCAATGATGAAAACATGTTGGAGATGGAACAACATCTTGAGCACTTCAATCATAATTGTAGATTTTAAACTCTCTTTATTAAGTAAATAATAATACTATTCAATAAAAGCAATTGATATATACTTTTAAAGAATTTATATGCTATTATTTTAAAAATATTTATATTATTATAAATTAGGAATACATTAAAATACCTATTCATCAGAAGATGTGTTTTCAAAAATTGGAATTAGCAAAGATTTTGTAATACAAAGAGATTTTACAGTATTTTTTTAGCAGTGCAAAACTTCAAATTATCTTGAAATACATTTACATCAAATGTAATTATAATCTTGGAATATGAAAAGTATTAATGACATATTTATTTAATTTAATTTAATTTGTAATATTTATTCAATTCAATTTAAATTTATTTATTTTATAATAATTAATTTTATCCATTAATTTCATATATAGATTTTTAGTTTATATTAATAAAGAATATAATGTGATAAAAAAAATTCATATTAACGTGATATCTTTAAAAGTTGAACAATAATTTAAAAAGTTCTTTAAAAGTCTTTATCCATTTTGTCTTAAAATATAAAATAGAAAACATTAAACATTGTAAACATAAAAAGTCTTTTAAAAAAACTTAAAATGAAGAAGAAATGAAATAGAAAATGACTAATCAAAATGGATAAATAATTATGATATCCTTACTTTATTTCTATAACTTTCGAAAACTCATCAAGTTTAAATTTTGTAAATGATATCGACAAATATAAATATATTATGATAAACATTCTTCCGATTTTTATTTTTTGAAGTAATTTTTTTTTATAAATATTGTTCTTTCAAACTTTATTTTTATTAATTATTTATTTTGTTATCAAAGTCTTTATTCTTTGATTATTTTTAATACAATAAATTAATTATGATATATTCAAATAACATCTTCAAAATATCAAATGAGAGGTTTTGTACATATTTCGCACTGCGTTAATGTAAGGCCCATTTAAATCTGTTAACTTTTCTGCCCTAAAGTTAGTGGGCCTAAGGCCGGCCCAACGTATAATGTCCTAAGGTCTGCCCTAATCCCACTCTCACTTTCATTCTCCCAGAAACGCAGCAGCCGTCAACCCTTCCTCCCTCACACAAAGAGCTCTGCTAGGGTTAGGTCTTTCGCCACCTTCAAACTAGCTC
>Ga0214544_1004590_pt1 | contig 27613 bp, 18 predicted proteins | sample CNSS3metaG_FD_160074 | JGI IMG/M metagenome (GOLD analysis project Ga0214544, IMG submission 160074) | Root nodule microbial communities from cowpea collected in UCLA plant growth center, Los Angeles, California, USA - CNSS3 | ecosystem: Host-associated > Plants > Roots > Nodule | place: USA...
TTATTTATTTGTTTTATGTTATATATATATATATATATATATATATATATATGTATATATATATATATATGGTTAATTATTTGCTTAAATATGTTGTTTAATTTTTTATAGTGTGAGTTAGCCTTAGTTTCTCGTTTGAGATTCAATACGAAAATTATGTATTGTCCCCGAGTTTTGTTTTTGAAGAAGTTATATTTCTTAAAAAATTAATAGAAGGAGATACAATACTAATAATTTATATGTATTGAATCTTGAATTGTTCGGTTGGACAATTTAAGAAGATTAATCATTTTCTAATAGTTTATTAGTGCATAAAATATTTTAATATACATATCCTAAAATTCATGAATATTTGTCAACAATGTTTTTTATTGATCTTCAAGTGCACATTTGATTGTGGTTAATAATCACTTTCATTTCGTGTATTTTGAAGAACAATGTGAAATGCTTGCAAAATTTCGTGAAATTTAATACGTGTTTTTTAAAATTAATATGTAGCAATAAAATAAAGAAATAGAATATTCTAAATGGGATAAGTCATACCTTGATTACACAAGCGACAAGAGCATTCATTAAAAGATTACTGAAACTGTTCATGCAATTTCAGTATATATACGTATGGATTGAGATTGGATTAATTCACCACGCATCAGTTCTGAGTATAAGAAAGGAGTAGAAGAATTTATACAATTTGCACAACGTTATGAGGGTAGAAGTGATGATGATGTGATGTTTAGATGCCCTTTGAATGGGGAAAAATTGAATGCAACTGAAGTACAGAACATCTTATTTATGATGGTTTCCTTAGAAGTTATACAATATGGACATGGCACGATGAATTAATAGACTTTCCAAATGTTTCCCAAATTAAACATCTTGTCGATTCCACCATGGAAGAGCGACGAGAAGAGCAACTAGAAGAATACAATTTGGAGGACATGATACAAAATGTTGGTGCAGAAGCTTTTGCTCAAGTGCATGTGTATGAGACGATGTCTACTAATGCGAAAACTCTGTTGTGTGTCGGTTAAACTAATTTCACACAATTGTCAATGGTTTCAAGACTTGTGAATTTGAAAGCGACCAATGGGTGGACGAATAAAAGTTTCACAGAATTGTTGGTGCTCTTGAATGAAATGCTTCCCGAGGGAAGTACTCTACCTACTCGAACTTATGACACCAAAAAAGTTCTTTGTCCGATGGGTATAGAGTATAAAAGGATACATGCATGTCCTAATGATTGTATATTATATAGGAAAGAATTTGAAGATTTGAAGAAATGTCCAAAGTATGGGTTATCATGATACAAGCAGAAAAGAAATAGTGAAGATAGTGGTCAAATAGAAAAGGAAGGATTTGCTTTGAAAGTAGTCTGGTACCATCCAATTGTGCCTTGACTTAAGCGTTTGTTTGCAAATCCAAAAGATGCTAAAAACCTTAGATGACATGCAACTGAGAAAAGATGTGATGGACTACTTCGTCATCCAGCTGATTCAATGCAATGGAAAAATATTGATAAGAAATTTCCCAAGTTTAGTAAAAAATGTAGAAATGTTTGATTTGGCTTAGCTATCGATGGAAGAAATCCATTTGGTATTTTAAGTATCGACCATAGTTGTTGACCCGTTATATTATTCATTTACAACTTATCTCTTAGACTGTTCATGAAGATAAAATACATGATGTTGTCTATGATGATATCTGGTCTTAGACAGTCTGAAAATGACATATATGTATAACTCAATCCACTAGTTGAAGACTTGAAGTTTTTGTGGGTTAATGGGGTTGAAGTATTTGATGCTATTAGTTTTGAAACTTTCATGATGCATGTAATGTTATTTTGCACCATTAATGACTTTCCAATGGACATCAAGAGAATGATGAAGCACCAATTCCATTGACTAACCTTCAAATTCATGAAAATGTTAATAAAGTACATCATGTATTTAGGAAAACATCTAAGAAGTCATCTGCATCGAGCCCTTGGAAGAAAAAATCAATATTCTTTGATCTTCCATATTGGTCAAAGTTACAAGTTAAGCATTGCATAGATGTCATGCATGTAAAGAGGAATATGTGTGATAGCTTGACTAGTACATTACTTAACATTCAGGGAAAGACAAAAGATGAAGTAAATGCTCGTTTTTGATTTGGTTGAAATGAAGATCTAAGAAGACTTGGCACCAAGGGAGGTTAGTAAGCGTACTTAGTTGTCCTTGGCATGTTACACTATGTCCAGACAAGAGAAGATAAGGATTTGATTATGTTTAAAGAGTGTCAAGGTACCTCAAGGATACTCTCAAATATTCAGAGTTTAGTGTCCATGCAAGACTTGAAGCTTGTTGGCCTAAAGTCTCACGATTGCCACATCTTAATGCAAAAATTGTAACTTGTAGCTATTCGTAGAATTTTATCCAAAAGTGTTAGATAAACTATAATGCGTTTGAGTGCATATTTCTCTTCAATTTGTAGCAGAGTCATTTATCCTTTCAAGTGAGATGAAGTTCAAGCAGAGATTCTTATCATCTCGTGTCAGCTTGAGATGATTTTCCCTCCATCATTTTTTGACATCATGGTGCCTTTACTTGTTCATTTGGTAAGAGAAATCAAGTTTTGTGGACCAGTATACTTAAGATGGATGTATCACATTGAACGTTACCTGAAGATTTTGAATGAGTGTGTGAAAAATCAATAATCGTCTAGAAGCTTCAATAATCGAAAGGTATATTGCTGAAGAAAGTATCAAGTTTTTTACATATTACATAACAAAAGCAAAACCAATAGGAGTTCCTTAGAAATCATGGTTGAATAGGTGTTCTATAAGTAACAACATCTAAGGTGTGAATGTGGTTAGCAAAGATAGCGAAGAGTTATTGTAAGCACACCTATACATATTAAACAACATAGAAGAGGTGATCCCTTACTTATCTATATAGAAAGCCATTATGAAAGAGAACAAACCAAAACAATAAGAGAAATGGCAATTGATGGAGCATAACAAAAAATTCATCCCTTGGTTTAAATTTGAGGTTTTGAAAGATTCACAATCTTCTAAGACTTTGATGTGGTTAGCGAATGGGTTGAAATTAGATGTCATCTGTTGTACAAGTTATGAAATTAATAATTGCACATTCTATACGAAGTCTTTGGATGATAAAAGCACAATACAAAATAATGGAGTCAGTCTTGAAGCTGAGTCACTACAATTTTATACACCTAAAGATCAAAATCTTGTATTTGGATCAATGACATACTATGCTGTAATACAAGAGATATGAGTGGTTGATTATACCATATTTACTATTCCACTGTTCAAATGTAATTGAGTTGACAATAAGAGTGGTGTCAAAATGGATGAATCAGGAATGACTCTAGTTGGTTTTCGAAAGGTGGGTTATCGAGACAAGCCATTTATCATGGCACAACAAGCATATCAAGTTTTTCATGTTAAAAATTCCGCGTTTGAACATTGGTTTGTCGCTCTTCATGGAAAAAAAATTGATGTTAATGAAAAAAATATGAGTAATCTTAATATTGTTGACATCCATCCATTTAAAAGAATGATAAATGTTGATGAAGTCCCTCTAGTTAATTCGAGAAGATCACGATAAGGGAATATACATATAACCAATCCATAACTTTATGTATGAATTTCATGTTGTAAAAATTTACGTGTTTTGTTAAATAATGTTTTATATATGATTTTATATGTTGGTTATTAAAGTTTTGTGATGTTTTCATTTCACAGATATATGGTTGAACATCATAATTTACCAGAGGATGAAGCACCCACTAAGAGACGCATCAGAGGAACCACTAGGTTGAGACAAAACTTAATTAGAAGAGTTAATGGTCAGAAAACACCTATCGATATTGATGTCAACACTAGTATAGCTACAGGTCCTAATGCAGAAGTCTTCAAAATCTATTTAGGAATGTTGTCACGAGAGAGAATATCAATCCTTACTTCATCTTTTGATCATGTGACTAAAGTGGATTTATTGGTAACTAATATTAATGTTATTGACCTTATAGTTTGATTTTATTGATAATTTGTTAAATATTATTGATGACATGTTCTATATTGCAACTAACATTTGATATTCCAAATGTGGCGATGCTTAAACACAAATGTTTGTATTGGTGGCTGAGAAATTTCGTGAATTTAAGACCAAGTTGACATCTAGGTATGTCTTTGGAGCTAAAAAGAATAAAAATCCATTACCGAAATACACATGGATTGATGATAAGAACTGACATCAATTTCTTAAGCTTCAGACATGTGAGAGATGACATGTATGTTTATTTGAAATCATCAATTTCTCAATTGATAATTGTGTACAATTTGAACTAATTCACAAAGTGGATTTTATATGTTACAGTAAAAGAGAAAAAAGGCTCAAAGTATAAGTGTTCAAAATGAAAACCCACAAATATTGTTTGTGGTGGGTATAGAAAACTTGAAGCTAAATTAATGTTAGAAAAGAAAAAAATCTAGGCCCCCACCTTTTGAGGGTGAAGATCTAGAGCCTTATTCACCTCTAATCTTATCATGAAAAGTGGAAGTTAGTCCTTCTACGCACATCAGGGAGCTACACTTTTGAAATTGCACCAGAAATCTCTGAGAAAATTTTAAAGTATAACTTTTCTTTAAATAGCCTGTTTGTCTTTTATATTGTTTGATTTTCTGTAACCTTTCTTTGTTACATTGTAGGACTCATTGGATGGCCTGAGCACCCTAGACATGCGCGTGGTGCTGGATCAAGAGTCAGCATACGCCAATATTTTAGTTCCTCCTCTTGTCAGTCTTCATCCTGACACGGTGCTGATTATGAAGAAAGACTAATGGAAGAAATCACTAGAAAGGTGAATGAAAAATTTATGCGTCAATTCGAAAGTTATTGCATCTGTCTGCACTTCGATCCTCCACCAGAACTAAAACCTTTTGTGCCTCTCACGGGTAAATTTAACAATTTTTTTCTAGAAGTTATGAATTGAATAAATGATATTTAATCAAATAATTGAATAAAATTAATAAATCATTGACTGTGACAGGTAGAAGCGAAAAAGGGAGTTGTTCAACTCCACCTATACCAAGGGCTGACATGGACGACACTCATCCATGTCAGCTATATATTTGGGATGGTAGAAGGAAGACACTAGTGGCTCATGGAAAAGCATTTGAGGTAGCCACAATTCTTCATGGCATGGAATTATCAGAGGATGAGGTTAAGGTCACGGTAGAGGAGGTTCTTGTGTCGTTTGCTTTAGTTCCTATGCCAACAGATGAGGTATATATTGTGGCACAAGCACTCCAATGTTTCCTTGCCTGGCCTTGACATTTGGTTGATTTTGACCCCACGATACAGACTCTCCAACCCACCATATACTAAATTTTTAAGTTTACATCTTTATTATATTCAACATTAAATTGTATTCCATTAAGTCAAATTGCGTCAATAGGTAAATCCTCAACCAAAGAAGATTCCTCTCTCTTTGGACGATCCTTTTGGTGCATTACTCCAACTTGCTGAAATCATAACTGATAAGCTGATGCACGTTCCTTAGGATTCTAATATTTTTAAGAGAGACCTTGAGATCCCACTATACTTGCATTCGTAAGATGTCTTTCCATCATTATATATAGTTATTTGATTTATTTATCTATTTACTTAAATCAAATCAATTTTATGTTTAGGTATATGTCTGGTGTCACTAAAAATATGGGGCTGAATGACCTATATGGGATAGACTCCCAATTCACTCATGAAGACAACAAGTTTGATGACACCCAAGCATATGTGACCAAATGCTTTCAACAGGGAAAAGAAATTTATTTCGTCCCTTATGTTGTTGTGTAAGTCATATTTGTTAACTTATGAATTTTCATTTTAACACATAATAATCAATTTATTTTCTTCTCAAGCGTCATTGACAACTACTTGTGGTTTCCCTAAGGGAGAACCTTGTTGTGTGGTTTTGCTCTTTACACCGCCCTCCCCCTCAACCATCTTAGACAAGTGATAGATTGGTAAAAACCTAAATCTCAATCTTATGAATATTTTTTGTTATATAAAAGTATCCTAACACATTCCCTTTATCATAGTTCAATTGTTGGACTTAAGATGTTGTTAGGGAGATCAACGACCAAGGCAAAACGTCTTCCATGGTGTTCCCTCCAAGTTTGGTATTGTTATCCATATATTTATAGTTGTTTGATTTTATTTTCTTCCTTAATTAATTGTAATGGTGTTGATATATTGTAGTGTAAAAGACAAAGCGGCTCTTATGAGTGCAGTTACTATGTAATGCAATGGATGACAACCATTATGTGTGCTCGTATTATATCTAGTTGGGAAACGATAATATATATTTGAATTGAAACAAATACTTTGCAACATTGTCTTCCTATATACTAACTGAAGTTAATGTCTTATTTTGCAGACATTCAAGAGTACTGCACCAATTCTCGCGAATTCCATAAAGTTTGGTAGGATAACATGTGCAAAATTTATAATTCAGATGTACACTAGTATTGATTAGGATATTTGTTGTTACAAAAGACTTTTAGATGTATTTCAATTGTGGATGCATTTGGGATTCATAAAATGTATTGTTATTTTCTGTTATGGCTGGTTTGTTGAAAATATGCAAGCTTAAAAATGTGGGAACCAACAAAAACAAAAAAATTATTTAAGAAAAAAATAGCACATATGGCTTCAATTGCTACCCCAACCGAAGTAGTAAGGTAGATATGGCCTCGGGTAAGATCACAACCGACACCAAAAAACATACGATATGGCCTCAGTTGCTACCATAACTGAAGCCAAAAGTTGTTCACAATTTAAAATTAAATTTAAATTTCGCGACTATATGGCTTCAATTCCTATCACAATCAAGGCAGAATGGTGAGTTTCTACTTCAGTTCACACCCGAAGCCAAAGGCCATCCCTTTTTGGCCTTGTCCTAATATGCCTTAGTTTTGGAACTAGGGAAGAATGCCAAAAATAACGGGGGCCAAATCCCCTTCCTGCACTGGTGTCATCACTTTTAAGAACAAGAAACCTATAGGCAACATTGTGTTCAACATAACCTAAGAACATAGACTCAGAGGTTTTAGAACTTATTTTCCTTTTCCTAGGATTAGGTAAGATTACTTTAGCTAGGCACCCCACACACTTAGATATTTAAGATTAGGTTGATAATCTCTCCACAACTCATGGAATTTTACAAGTTTTCTTTTGAAGTATTCTATTATGTAAAAAGCATACAATAAGAAGGGCTTCTCCCCAAAGGTTATCAAGTGCACTAAAATGAATAAGCATGACATTCATCATTTCCTTAAGAGTTCTATTTTTTTCTCTTAGCTACTCCATTAGGCTCAGATGAATATAGGGCGATTACTTCATGGATAATACCTTCTCTAACACCAAAAGTCACTAAATAATACGTATTCACCACCTCTATTTGATCTAATCCTCTTAATTTTCTTATTCAATTGATTTTCTATTTTCGCTTTATAAGTTAAAAACACATTGAAGGCTTCATCCTTAAGTTTGATTAAGTACACTATGGTGTATATAGAATAACCATCTATAAATGTTACAAAATAATTTTTACCACCTTTACACATTTATTCTAAATCAACTAGATCAATATGAATTACCCTAACAATTCAGTTTGACGTTCTATATGATTAAATGTTTCTTTGTTATTTTAGATTCTACACATACATAACATTTACCACTTTGTTTATCATGCATATTAATTAATCTTAGTCCTTGCAATTTCATAACATACGAGAATTCACATGTCCTAATCTACCACGCCACATATCATATGAGTCCACGATATCCCTCCCTTACAAAAAAAAACTACTTTTTGTCATTACAATCTTGTCAGATTCGAATGACACTTTAACCCCAACTTTTCTCAATGGTGCTACAAAAATTAGATTAACTCTGATAGAGGGCATATGCAGCATATGACTCAAAGCTAGAGTCTTCTAAGATGTGAGTGTAACATCCTTAAGGAATATTACTAATATTTAATAAATAAATTCTGAAATAAAACAAAAACCGCATTTAATAGAAAACCATTTCCCAAAAACGCGGGAAATTTGAAACAAATATAGTAACCGTAACATCGTACAAAAGTTCACTATCGTTTTATACAAAAGTTAATAAAGTCCAGCATAACTAAAGTTACATCAAAGTCAAAAACATAAAAATGCTTTCAAAAGCCCAAGTAGCCCATGCTCTTCGTCTCTAACCATCTCCTGGCTCACCTATCAAATCATCTGCTCTCGGATAACAAATTATCCGATCATCGCCATACATACACAGATAGAGTGAGCTATGCACAATAAAATTATAAACAGATATATGAAATAAATATGTTTCCCAATCCAAAATATCATAACTAAAATTCTCATACTTTCCAAATCACCCAACCATGACCTCATAGTCCTTCAAGAGTCATATGCATGAACTAGGTCTTGGGACTTCCCAGTGCTCCCACGAAACTAACTCATTCGTGGTCCAACCATATGAGCCTATCACGCTCATAGTCCTGTCCTACAGACCCCTCGCCTGTAGTAAAAACATCCAAGCCTCACAGCTTGGACCTTAGCACGCACGCAATTACCATACTATGGACTCCTCGCCCAATAGTAGCCGACGGGAACATAATAGTTCATTGCCCATCATGCACCTGACACATGCAATCACCATACTAAGGACTCCTCGCCCATTAGTAGCCGATGGGAACTCAACAAGTTCCATGCCCATCATGTGTCCAACCATCAAGCACATCCCACACCCTTATTGGACTTAGTCCTTCAAGCCCAAACATCACACCACATGCATATACATCCTATACCTAGGATAAAATAGCCAAAGCACACTCACAAGCACATATAACATAGTAACTCGCATAAACTCGCTTAAGCTAGGGACTCTCGCCCAAGCTAAGCCCTCAGCCTCGCTTAGGCTAACTCACCTCACCTAAACGAGCTTAAATCGACAACATCAGCACGTTATCTCGCTTAGGCGAGATCCCCTCGCCTAGGCAAGATCATCTCTCGCCCAAACACCTATTTCAATCTCGCCTGGGCTAAAATACAAGCAAAGCATCACACATGACCACGACATCTCGCTTAGGCGAGGTCGTCTCGCCTGGGCGAGACCCTGGTTCGCTCAAAACCCACAAAACTCCTCGCCTGGACGAGAAGTCGCGCTCAACACGTGCAAACTTCATCACTATCTCGCTTAGGCGAACCTCACTCGCCTGAGCGAGTGTATGTGTCGCTCAAACCCAATCCTCTTCGACTGAGCGAGAAGCTCATGTGGCAACAGGGTTTGCGTCTCTGCTAATCTCGCCTAGGTGAGCCGAGCTCGTCTGAGCGAGAAATGCAGACTTCTACACTGATCACGCACTCAATTCACCCCAACCTTGCCTAATTCCCACCACAAGACATACCAAACAGAATTCGATCATACCAAATCAATTTACACAAATTGCAACAACACATAGGCATAGTATAGACTCCATAAAATTTCACAAATTCCAAGTTTCACACCGTTCCCGCATATGCAATGTATAAATCCACTTTCTTCATGCACTTAACCCAAAACTCAATACACAACAGTACCCAACCCACAACCCCCAAATTCCTTCATGTGCATCACGAATTTCAGTGCATAATTTCATCAAAATCATACAACAACACAAATTTCGGGTTCAACTCCCCTAACCTGAAAGTTTGATTGAAATTAGGAAGAAAAGTGGAATTCCTTGGTTTGCCAATGACGTGCCACAGACCCCCTCTCAGTTCAGCCCTTTACACACCCAAAACATCACCTCACAGCCTCAATTTCGTGCTTCTCTCTATAGCAGTTTACCATAAATGCCAAAACCCTTCCCTTTACCTAAATCTTGGCTTTTATAGGTGCCTTTATGCCAAAACCCTTCCCTTTACCTAATTGTTGGCTTTTATAGGTGCCTTTAGGATGGGTTTTAAAAATAAAACGAATTTGGGCTTGGTGTGGGTTTTAATTCCTCTTCAATGTTAATTATTTGGTGGTTTTTCCCAACCCTCTTGGTTGCCCCATTCTGCTAGGTTCTCTCTACCTTTCCACATTCATACCACAAATAATAGTTAGCAAAAAAATAAAGCTTACTCTATGCCCATCAAGGTTTGAACCCATAACCTTCCACTCATAAGGCCAAAGCACAACCACTATGCCAATTCACATTTTATGATAATAATTATAATCTTATGATTATACTATCACTCACCATTCACAATTTCATCACCAAAACAAAATAATAAATAAACCATACGACACATAATTGGCATAGGACTCGAACCCAAGTCCTCTCACACAATCAAAGTACTCTCAACCACATGAGCTAGCACTTTTCCACATCACATTAAACAATAATTAATGTCATAAAGACGCCTTCTACCCGCATTTATTAATTAATTAATTTTTCCCGGGTCTTACAGTGAGTTTTAGAAGACCCTTTCCTTTTCATAGGACAAGATTTGTCCTAGAATCACTAAGATAAACATGTTTTTATACATCTCTTACACTAGTGTAAGAGTTAAAAGCACTTCTATTTGCACAAATGTGCCTAGTAGCACCAGAGTCTACCACCTACGTGCTCACATTGGTCATCATATTTACTTGTGAAACGACAAAAAATATAGTATCTTCTGCTTTGGTTATAATTACCCTTGGAGGATTGTCATTTCTTGCTCTATGCCTTCACTAAGATGCATGATGGCCTGACTTACCACATATGAAGCAATTAACCTTTTTCTTAAAGATGGGCTTAGAGCTATTGGGATGACAATTTCGAAAATTGTTTTTCCTTTTGTGATCAGGTTTGTTCTTGTACCTTTTTGGAGCATGTTTGTCTTCTAGCACATTTGCCTTTGCAAATAATGTTTTAGCCTTTGTAGTAGCACACTCCTTCCTATTAATATCTTCAATTTTGATGTGTGTAATGAGCTCTTGAAGTATCATCTATTTCTGTCTATTTCAGTTGTTGCTTATAGTCAGTCCAAGATGACGATAATTTCTCAATTAGAAGTTCTAAAACAAACTCATCAGGCAGAAGTATGTTCTCTAGTTTGATATCTTCAAGTGGCTTTTGATATTCGTTGATTTGAATCTTGACGTCTTTATCTCCCAACAGTTGTAATTCCCTATGATGAACCTTTGTCAAACAACGTCTTCAGTAGTATATTTGAGAATCAACAAATCTCAAATTTCTTCTGCTTCTTTATATAAGCAATAAACAAGCACTAAGTAAGGTGTGTTGACATACCTTGTTCGCATGAGTCCACTCTTCATTTGTTTTTCAAGAGTACTAGAGTTGGGTTTTAAGGATGTGAGAGTAGTAGCAATGCCATACATGTCTAAAAGACTAGACACAAGTTCTTGTCAGCACTGGAAGTTATGTCCAAAGAAGACCTCAATGTTTGATACATCCAGAAATGGTTTCGCAAAGACAATTTGTGTTTTAGAAATGTTTTGATTCTGTAAAGTAGAGTTGTTTTTGTTGTTAGACATAACTCCTTAAGATTGTTGTAAAATTGAAAAATCACGAACGAAAGAGCACTTCCTAAGGTGTGTATATTCACTATCCTTAAGGAATTATCTGCGGTGTGTTATGCGAGGCCCCCAAGATACAATAGGAACTTCTCAGATTTTTTGAGAATCTCAAAAACTAGTAAGAAAATCCTCTTTAAAGAGTAATAATATAACTCATACTAACAAAAGAAGAAGAATGAGAAATAATAGAGAGAAGAGAGTCAATAGACTTGAGAAGTTTTGTGTTTTAGGAGAGCACTAGACCACATATTTATAGGTGTGAATGAGGGTTATGATGGGCTAAAAAATTCCATGGTTGGCTTGGATAACTGTAACAACTCCACAATAACCTCACAACGACCAAAAAGATGTTGTAACGTGCTTGGTGAAAATAAAAATAGAAGCAACATGTCATGCAAAAGTTAACAACTAAAATCAAAACTGACGCAAGTGATAAAGGCATTATAATTGCAGCAATGTTCAAATCTTTTGGAATATAACACTTATTTTATAATAGTCCTTTCCATTGTAAAATAATTTTTTAGGACAAAATTTGTTGTTGTTGGGATTAATTGTGACACTTGTTTTCCTCCATCCAATTTATTTTTCTTTTCTTTCCACCTCTTTTTCTGTATAAAAATCCTTCTTTCCCTTCTTCCAATTTTCTTCCCACATACCTCATCTCTTTTAAAATATGATCTCACCTTGCAGTAGTTGAGAGACTAGGGAACCTTTCCATTCGATCGTATTTTCAAACACAATATGTTAGTACGTAATCAAAAAACTTGTTTTCTCTTTTTCCTCATCAATCTTGGTTGGGTCAGTTGAGAAAAGTGATCCCTCAACTTGGTGTAGAATGAACTAAAATATTGTTATGTTTGGATAACTTGCCCTAGGTCCCTAAATTTGGGAAGCATCTTATTGCCTGGTTTTGGAAGTTGGTATGAAGAAAAAAAAATTAGGTAAGGGAAGCTATGATTTTTATAAACCGTAGTATAGATGCCTTGGATACGATGGTGACTGGGTCACTAGATTTTGGTTTCTTTGTAGGGATTATGGTCGGTTGAAAATTTGATCGAGTGTTTGAACCTAAGTGTTGTTTAAGTTTGGTCTGAGAAATGATTGTTTAAAATGTTTTGAATTGGACATTTTTATTAATGAGTTGATCTAGTGACTACATTATGCATGTTAAGTATATATTTTTCTTAAATGGGGTATTGAATATTGTTTAGATAAGTAGAGTAAATTTCTATAACATTCTTTATGATAGATCATGAATTTGGTTTGAGTATAAATATGCATACTTTGAGTTAAGTGGCCAAGGTTAATTTGAATGAGTAAAGGATGATGTTTGAAAAAATCATGATTTTGATTGATCATTTGAATTGTTTAACAATTGTATCATTAAAGTGTTTTTGAAAATATCTTTGAAACAAAATGATTTTCTATTGAGAATGATTTTTCTGATATTTTCACTCAAGAGAGGATTTGCAAAGTGGATATAGAACAAAGATCCACGTCTTAATCTAGGCCATATTTCCCCAAACGAAAATTTTTTTTCTCAAGTAAAAATAGAGCTAAAATTAACCTTACTCTCAAACATATTTTCGCTTAAACAAACATATTTTTTTCTTGCAACCCAATTCCTAAATTTGTCAAATATTTTGCTCAAACGAAGATATTTTTGCTTAAGCTAAAAATAATTGTTAGATTTTTTTTTGTTTTATTTCTTTTTCTCATCTTCCCTATTTGATGGATTGTATTTGAATGAATATTATAAATATAAAATGAATATTAATTTGTATATTCAACTAATTTGTGATTTTATTTAAGTGAAATATGTTGCATGGAAATGATTATTGAGAATGATAAGACTTGAATGAATATTTTGTCATATATCTAGGATGATATAAACATTATTGTTTGATCTATATACTAAGTATTCACACATGTACATTATAACAAATATCTCCTTGCTTCACTAATGATTTAAATTACATAGACTAAGATGTCTGGTAATAACTTACCCTAAGCCTTTCTCTTAGATTTGCTTCTAAATATAAGTCTTGCATTTTAATCAAATGTTAGTATCCGGTAGAACATACTTAATAAGAGTCTTGCAAAAAAGATTAGTTGATATTTCACTTACAGACTATTCATATGTAATCAATGTGGTTGTTGTATGTTGGATTTGGAATCAAAATGAATTTGACTCGTTAATTAAAATGTATATTTTTGTAAAAAAATTTCTTATGATAAAATTTTATTTCAATAGCATGCTCTTGTAACCTATGATGACTATATTACATATATGGCGGGATATAAATACAAGTGTGCGAAACTAATATTTGATTAAAGTTTTATTTATTTAAAAAATTATATTTATATATTTGTATTTAGTGTTTTTTAGATTGTATTTTGAAATATTATATGTTTTATACATATCCTTTACTGAATTATATTATAATTAGTTTTGTTAGAGTGTTATAGGTATTTCCCTATACCAATTACTAATACGTTTTCTAAAAATAATGATATAATTAAATATTTTTTAAGACCACTCCTAATAATACTCTCCATACGAGAGTAAATAAGTAATTAATTCAGGATCTAAAGGTTATATTAGAATGTTACTTAATAATTTTAAAATTAATATTGTTTTAATAGTTGTATCTCTTTTTATAATGGACAATTCTAAAACACATGCATTTTCACCTATTGTGTAAACTTTAACACAATTTATTTATGACATGACAGTAGATCATGTGAGCCAGAAAGTTAGCCCATTCTTGTTTGTAACAAAATTGAATTTCACCATTAACTAATGGAAGCAACAAAATATGGGACGAGATAGATTGACTCACTGGGGAAGTTTTTACTTTTTTTAATAGGCTTTAAGACTTTGACTAAATCTCTATTTTCTTGTTCTTCTATCTCCACGCTCTTTTCTCTATTTCTATTTATTTTTTTAAAAAGTAACTTATTTATTTATTCATTTTCGTATATATTGTTATTTGTAAATATGTAGTCTTTTGTTGCTTCTTAGGTTCCTTCTATAGTGATTGATGATGAAAATATCTTTTTGATTAAATGTTCTGATCTTAATGAGGTGAAGCATGCCGTTTTTTCTCTTAATGTTGACATTGCTCTTGGTCCATATGACTTTGATGGATATTTTCATCACTATTTTTGGGATATTATTGGTATTTATGTTTTAAAGTTGTCAAACAATTCTTTCAGTAGATTTGTATCCTTCTTTATACAAATTTGAATGTTGTTTTCTCTTATTCCTAAAGTTGACGGGGTTAAACATATAACAAATTTTGTCCTATAGTAGTAGCTAATTTCCGTCTTAAAATCATTACAAAAGTTTTGGATGATAGACTTGTTATGATTATTACTAGGATTGTTCCCTTAATCAAAATGGTTTCATTAAAGGGAGAGGTGTTAAAGATTGTATTTGTGTTACTTTTGAAGTTATTAATCTTCTCTCTAAAAAGGACAAGGGTAATAGTATAGCCATTAAGATTGATATAACCAAGGATTTTGATATGATCAGTTGATATTTCTTAATTCATGTGTTACATTGTTTTGGTTTTCATGAAGGCTTTTTGACGTGGATTCTTCATATCTTGTAATATGCTAATCTTTCTATTCAAGTTAATGGTAGTTTGGTTGGTTACTTCATTTATGTTAAAGGGGTTAGATAAAGGGATCCTCTCAATCCTTTGCATTTATGTTTTGCTAAGGAGGTTTTGAATAAAGACGTTTTAGATCTTATTTGTAAGAAGCTTATGCTTCCCATGGTTGGTCCTAGGGGGATGAAATTTCCTTCTCATACTCTCTATGTTGTTAATATATTTATTTTATGTGGAGGGGATACTAAAACCTGACAACATTTCACACTAAAGGGTGAGTCTTGCTAAAAGTTACTTTTACACTACTGATGTGTTTGCTTCTTTTATTAGATCAAGAGGCTTCTCTCTTGTGATAAAGGATCTCTTCCTTTTACATATTTGGGTGTGTCAATATTTGTGAGGGCTCTTAAGGCATGGTTTTTTTCATGGTTTTTTTCATCCTTTGGTTGGTAAGACTTGTAATAAGCTTGCTTATCAGAAAGGAATGTTGTATTGTTTGTAAGATGAAATACTTATGCCTTATATGATCCATTGTTGAAATTAACCATTATCTTTCAAAAGAAACATGATCATGTTTTTATACTTAGTTGTTCTTAACACTTAATCAAAATCATAAGGTGTAGGAATTTTTTTCTAATAGTTGGTATTTCAAAAGTAATAAAAGAAATCATACCTCAAATATATGTGACTAACTAGATCTAACTCAAGAAATAGTAGAGTTATCAAAATGGGTTACAACCTCCGAGCTCACTCAACCCAAGAAAGTGGAATATGTATCTCTTAAATTTACCTCTTGTTTGAGATCTATGGGAAAACAAATCAAAAATAAAAATTAAGACTTTACAAAATGGCAAACTCAAGCTATACAGATCTGGTTTTTACAAAGTATGCACATATTCACAAAAAGAATGGTTAGATCTACTAAATACTTGAACTAAATCCCTAACAACGGCACCAAAAACTTAATGACTATTCCACAACAACCATCTCCCATCAAGTATACTGGTACGTAGTAATATCAACAAGTGTCATATGCACAGGGATTTAGCAAGTATATTGGAAGTTTGATTTTTGGATTTTTGGTTTGTGATAAAGAGTGCAAGTAAAAATACATAATAGTAATTAGATAGATTGAGTGGAGTAGGGGCTATGAATTGATTTCATCTCATCTTCTACTACACCACTGCCATCTTGTTTACTTACTATGAAAATCAATTCATGTATTGGTAGTACTCTTTCTATGTAGATCTAGGTTCATCTATGATACACTAGAACCTAAGGACTTCAAACCCCATGTGATTCCTCAACTCCCGATAGAATAAATCCTTGCTTTAATGTGCAGGACTCTCTCCTCCAGCATCCCTCTAGCTACTTAAATAAGCACTAGTACAAGTATGATGATTGATTAGACCTTGGTTTGATATCAGTCTTTCAAGTCAATCCAAACCAGTGAAATAGGATGAGTCGCCAATTCATCCACACAAGTTGAGACCAGTCTTCCAACTCAAATCAAACTCGTGAAATAAGATGAGTGATCAAGTCATCATTAAGCATAAATCAAACCACAAACAATGGAATGAAAGTAAAGATAAATGCCCAAGAAGTAGAAGTATATAGAATCATAATTGATTACATCAAACTTAGGCATGAAGGAGTTCAACTACTCATAAAATATTACAATAAAATTCCAACAACATCTACACATAAGATTTACAGCCCTCGTGCCTCACAAACCCTATTATATACTACTGCTACGTTTTTCAGCCTCCACTCAATGCCCATAATGAAGACCCAAGGTATTTTTTATAGAAATTTTTGGTTGGTGCTCAGGCACAGGGGTTACTTCACAAGTGGTTTTTCTTCTTAGTTCAATCCCTTGTCCTGGTGCTTAGCATGTTGTAACGTCTTAGCTGGATATGAATAATTTAAATAATTAAAATAATAGGAATTACTAAGACTGCATTTATTCAAACCACTTTCCCAGAATGTGGGAAATTTAAAGTATATTGTAAGCGCCAAAAATTCAAAATCCATAAATTCGTTCAATGTTTGCAAATACCAAAAACTAATTATAAGTAACTGTTACACACATCCAAAATACACAAAAAGGTCCAGAAGTCAATTACACTCCAATTTATATTACCATCCTCACATATTAATCTCTTTAATTTCCTTAATGAAAATATGGCTAATCCTTTAACTCTAATAAAGAAAAATCCATGCTCCTAATAGTTGACAACAACAACATTCCACTATTATAGCATGCATTCTTATATTTCATTACGACACACTTTCTATGTCTCCCAACATTTATATATATTCCCATGATCTACACTTTTAGGTACTTATGCATTCATTCCTAAAAATTAGCACTTAAACTAGGAAAGAATAATTCCGCTTGTCAACTAAGATACAGAACCAGCCACTGCAAAATATCATAACTCTTGCTAACTTACCTAATTTTACCAAAACTACACATGTACTACTTACTCGAGTCAAACTCTCATTCCCAAGCCAAGTTACCCATAATTATTCAACCCTTTTAGTGCATGAAAACCACCATAATACTATTATTCTAGTGTTATCCATTTACTACATGTATAAATTACAAGTACCCCAAAGGAATCCCCCCAGCTCGCGCCCCACACAACCAGCTACCAAATTGTAGGTCATTGGTTGTCATCTAGCAACACATAGCTTGTTGTCAGGTGGTGCTTCAGGTTTTGGGAAACCCAGATTTTCCTACCTGCGAAAACCCTAAGGTTTCCCCCACACACTACGATCTAGTCATTTAGTATCACTATGGACTCTAAATTAGATTTCTAGCAAGCACACATCTTTAATTGAGTCATACAATTACCAAATCACTAAAATTAGAATCTAAATTCTCAGTTGACATTCATTCCCATCCCTTTTTAAGCCCACATGCCCTTATAAGCATCAAATCATCAAAATCACCATTAATAACTAGAAAATTCCAACAATCTCATAAAATCATCGTTCAGATGTACATAGGGAACTTAACAAACACTCGTAATATCACAGAATCCATAAAAAGAGAAGGAACAACCCAGTCCCACGCGAGTCACCCCTAACCTAGACTCTTTTGTTCAATTTGCACATTCCTAACGTTGTTTAGTGATAGCAATCTGTCCCACCTCCTTGGCTCCTACTATTTCCCACTCCAAGGTTCGAATACACAACCACACAATAACCAAGCCAATGCACAACAAATCAACCAATTCATGTTTCGTGATAATTCATACTCATTTTTTATATTATCACGCCTCATGGTTAAGTGTTAGCACTCCAATTTTGGTTATTTTTCCTTTCTAAAACTTTCTTTTTAGTTTAAATATATAATTGTTTGTTTTGAATTAACTAGTTTTCGTTATTTGCTTAGGAAAATTTAGTTTTCATAAAAATGTGATAAAAGTGTTAGTTTTAATATTATTTTTTGTTATTTAGTTTGCCCTTTTTAAACCCTCAATTTTAATAAAAGTTATTTTGCCAGGAAGTCCTTTATTTATGCTAATTTGCATGTGAGCCCTCTAATCCAAATTTCTCTTATTTGTAGATTGGCCCCTAGTGAATCTTTGTAGCTCGAATCAATTTTGCTCCAACATCAAATGCACATTTTACTAAAAGGAGAATCCATCTTGAAGCCTTTAGCGTGAGATCTGATCCAAAAAAGAGAATTTGTTACGAGATGGAGACAAAAGCTGATGTGTGAGATCTGATCCATGAAGAGAGAACGGGGGTGATTTGCATGATGAGATCGTGGTTGATTCATGATGAACGAGTGGAACAAAAGATCAAAGCTGATCAAGGGCGTAGAAAAATTGATGCACGATCTGTGATTCTCTATCGAGAATAAGGAAATGGGTTAGGTGTTTTCATGTTTTTCTTATTTGAATCTTTGGGGGGGTTTATAAGGGTAGAGATTAGGTTTTCTGAAAGGAGGGCCCTAAGGAGAATGCGAGAAAGATAGAAATTTTGAGCTAGGGTTCGAGGTCTTACGCGAGGGAGAGAGAGTGCACTATAAGAGGGGTTTTCCATATTTAATGAGCACAAAATGGCCTTTAGATATTGGATTGTCCCTTAGTGTGTGAGTAGTTCAATTTGGTTTATCACGAGCACAAAGTGGTCAGGATTGCTAAGTGAGCTCCCTTTCACCATTTTAATTTTAGCATTTCTCTTGAACTCTCTTCTGATTTTGAGAATGAAATACAATATTCCAGTTTCAGTTTTTGATTTACCATTGTTTAGTTGTTTGTTTATTATTCCACATGCAATTTTATGTTTTCTGACTTTAAATTTTGTACCATTTTTATTTTTCTTTACTGCGTTCCAATCTTAATTTCAGTTTATGATGTTTAGTTAGTGAGTTGAGCTTGGGTTCAATATATGCACACAATTAGGTTTTCTCTTGGGAACCAAGTGACCCCAAAGATGGCACAAATCTCCAAGATGTCTTCTCGAGTGTAGATGAGCTCATGAGCAAATCATTGTTCTTGCTTTTAGTTTAATTGCTCAATTGATCAAATTTTGTTAAAGCTTTTACTTTGGTTATATATTTCTACACTTTATGGTTCGTTGCTTTGGTTTTGGGTTTTGCTTTCTGCTCATTCACGTATCTTCTACTATTAAATATGTGCATCCAGTGGTGTTTATTTATGCATTCCAATGTGTCACGCTATTTCTGTGTTCACTACGCATACACATTGCTCTCTTCATGTTTTAGTAGTTGATAGAGGTTTTGGTTTTGGGTTTTGCTTTCTGCTCATTCACGTATCTTCTACTATTAAATATGTGCATCCATTGGTGTTTATTTATGCATTCCAATGTGTCATCTGCATTCTGCATTCTAATCATTCAGAAATGTTTGCACTAATTTTCTACCATCATAAGTCTTATTTATTTGTTGCCCAGTGGTGTTAATTTCATCTTCCACTTGCATTGCACAAAATGCTTCATTTCTATATCCAGATAAAACAATTTAAACTAACACCAGAATGGCATACACAGGACTTGAACCCAAGTCCTCTCCACACCACTTAACACACGCAACCACTTAAGCTACCATTGCTTCTTTTCTTAACTCTCTGCATTAATTAACTTAGGGATTCCCGCATTTGCATTAATTAAATAAACATTTATTTATTTAATTTTTCTCAGGTCTTACATAGTGACCTTTCCTTCTTGGAAAGGTTTTCTTGGCTGCTCAGCCTCATGGATTTGGGCTCCAAGTTTTCTTGCAAAGAGGATTTCCTCATGAGGCCCATCTCTATTTTTTGTGCTCAGCTAGAAAGTCAAAATATGTTGTCTTGTCTTTTCTACTTCCATGGCTCAACTCTAGTACTATGGCTCAGTTGCATACTTAATATTTTCTTTTATATTCACTCCAATTCTATATACCTCATTCTGTATCTTAAGTTAAGGATATTTGTTTTATACATAAATAGCATCATTTAATACATGATGAGTGTCAATTTCAAATGGAAAATTTACTTATTCTTGACACTTGTCAAGCCAAAAATGAACCTGGTCCACTAAGAACCCATGGTGAGCTGGTTTGGCTCACCAACCCACCCACAAAATTGATATATTAAATTATATTAAAAAATGAAAACCCTAAATGCCCTTCTCTCTTTAATTGTCTCGCTAAACTAGTATAATTTATCCATTTTTGGCATAACACAAATTAAACAACTTTATACAAATATTTAGAACAAATACAGTTGTGTGAAAATGTATAAAATAAAAATGTAAGATGTAAAATGACACACCGAAGTCACAATTATCAACTTAATGCTTCTTTTTTTTTTTTTTTCTTTTAGTACATTTTCTTTTTGTTGAAGGTAGTTTCTGTAAACCTATGAACCTATAATATTCCTTAACTTTATTTAGATTTTAATCAAAATTATAATTTAGTTTTTTTTAGGATTGAAGGAAAACAATTGTAATTTTTTTTAATTGAGTCAACTTGTTTAACCCACCAACCTATGGTGCGCTAGAACGGGTTCGAATTTTTTAGATTTTCTAATAAGTGAGCCGGGTTAGGTTGACTCACTAACTGATCAACCCGTGGTGGCCCAGACTTGACCGAATGATTCGTTTTGACATCGCTAAGAAATAGTAAGGTTTGTCTGTCCACAAAAATCCCTTTAACTTTTCCTTTTTGTCTTATTGGCATAATGTTGAGCTTAAACATTTTGAGATCCTTTATGTCATGAATTCTTGATATTTATACCTCCTCCTTTAGGAAATTTGAACCTAGAGACTCTTGATTTTTAATGTCATTCTCAAAATCAAAGATTTTACGTTTCTACAAAAGTGAAATATATATTATAACCTAGGTCAATTCAGGAGGACACATATCAATTGTATTTAATGTTCTTCATAAAAACACAAATTTAGGGGTTTTAAGGATTGTAACAAATTGAAAACAAAACTATAACGCAACAGTGATTGAAAATAGAACTAAAATGCAACATAGAGTGAAAAAGAATTAATAAAAAAATAAGGGTTAGTTCATAGATTAAAGAACCAAATGATTCCTTTGACCAGAGTTCTCTAAAAATGCATATCCAAATTCAAATAGTTAATTGATTCAATTAATCGATTAAACTAATTGTACATATCAAATCAAAAGTATCATTCAATGTTATCCATAAATCAAGATTCAATGGATTTCTAATTTAATTTCTAACAAAAATAGCACAAATAATAATTGTGGAAATTTGAAATTAGAGAGAAGAAAAATAAACTCGAAACATTAAATGATCGGTGAAAAACTCAATTTAAATTGGTTGATCTTGACTTGGTGAATTGATCCTAAAAATTAGTTCTCCATACATGAAGAATGAAGAACCAAAATGAAAAGAGAAAACAAAAAAGGTAATTTCGGAAATTAAAAGAAAAAAACAATGAACAAATAGGTTTTGAAATTGAAATAATAAACAATGGTCTCTTCGTCTATATATATTTATAGCATATTTAGGCTGTATATATATTTTCTCTACAACTTAGAAAATACTAACTATACTTAAAACCTCATCATACTAGGAACTATGTTTCAAATTCAAGGTAAATATAACTTTCAACAAGCATTTGATATGAAATAATATTATACTCACAAATCTCTTTATGTAAGATAAATGGTAATTCTTAAAATATCTTGTATAAAAGGTTCAAAAGATAACACATCTCTTGAGGAGATTGTTCAAGGAGTTAAGGTTCCACAACACATAAGATCGTACAAAAGTAGTGTAGAATTTCAAAGTAACTTGGTTCTTGAAATTGGCTAAAAAGAAAGATATGTTGTTTAGCACGTAGTCACATACGAAGAATCTCCGTACAAGTTCCTTCTGTGATGTGGTTTTTCCAATATGAAAAACATGTTACTAATACTTTCTTAAATTTTTCAAACACTAATTTTTCTTTTGTTTAAATATGTAAAAATTCATTAAAACGAGAGATAAATTGATTCAATAAAAATGAGAGACATCAAAGTTTCTAAGTTTTAATCAATTTAATTAATAACAAATATTTTAAAAAAAATAATGTTCCAAGACCGTTGAGATAATATCTATATGATAAATCATTATATTCATTTATTTTAAAATTTGAATTTTTTTTTACGATTTTAATTTTAAAAGACATATCAGAATATTTAAAAAAAATAAAAAGTATTTAAAATGTTTTCAATCTCAATTTTGAAACCATACAAGCGTATAAGTGTATGAAATTAAGATATCAATCGTTATATATCTATCGGAAATGGGTTTAATTATTCTGGTCCCCATTTTAGATATAATCCTATTTTAGTAGGGGTATGTCAATTTGATACTTGTTCTTACTAGAGTATCAATCGCGTCCTAACTTTTGAAAAGTGTTTCAATTAGGTTCCTTTCAAAAACACAATTATTAACGTGGTTAATGACACGCTACGTGTTACCCTCTAGTTTTTTTATTTATTTTTATTTTTTTAATTTTTAATGACATTTTTTTGCCACCACGTGTTAAGTCCTTAGTGTAACATGTGGCAATGTTCGTGTCACGTGTGTCAAATGTTATTGTCTTGGGTTAATAATATACAATAATGTAATGTGTTAAAAAGTCACTCTTAATAAAAGTATTAGTATAACATTCATACGAATAATAAATTTGGTCTCAAATTGGAGAGAAACAATATTGTTTTATTTTGAAAAAAAGAGTAATAATTAACAAAACATGAGTTAATAATATATAATAATATAATATGTTGAAAAGTCATTTTTAATAAAAAAAATATTAGTATAACATTTATACAAATAATAAATTTAGTCTGGAATTGGAGAGAGACATTTTAATATAAAATTTTTACAACTAAATTTTAATATAATATCAGTACTTAATTTTGTTAAAATATGTATACTTAATTAGTTTTAATCTTATAAAAAATGGATTAAAAAATATATTTCAATTATTAAAAAATATTGGGACAAAATTGAACTAAAAACATTTTAGTATGGACTAAATTAAATCACAAAGACATATATGGAGACTAAATTGAAATCAAGACAATGACATTTGACACACATGACATTGTCACTGACATTGTCATGTGTCACACCAGGAACTTGACAAAAACAATTTGCAAAGAAAAACTAAAACTTTGTAAAAAAAATATAAAAAAAAGATCAAGGAGTGACACATGTAACCTCCGATTTAATAGTAACATAATCAAATGGAATATTACACAGAATAATATAAAGGGCCAAGTTGCGGGAGTATAGTGTCACTCCTTATAAATATCCAAGGTAATTAAAGCGAATTACAGAGGCACACCACGATGCCCATAATCAAACTGTGACATCCCATTTTTAATAGATTACACTACTAAATAAAGCATCACAAAGTTATAATAACGAGAAGCACTCAGATGAACATAAAACGTAGGAAATGTAACAAATATAATCATCCAAAAGTGTATTGTGAAAACAAATTTACGCATACCACTATGCCATAAACAACATAAGAGAAAGTTAACAGTTTTACAAAAGACGATGCTCCTCTAGAGCATGAGATTACAAAAAGGCACTTAGGGCCATAGACTGCTCCTGAGAGTCACACAAACAGATTCCCTAAGCTACACCACTGCTACCACCGGGCCTACTCCCAGAATTTCCTCCATCTGCTCCCACTAAGGGTGATCATCACAAAAGAGAAAACACAACAGGAACATAAACAGAAATGCAAGGGTAAGCTAGTGTAATTTAATCTTATCATGATACAACGGACAAGTACTTAAACATTCCTTAACATGCAACACAACAGGCACAGAGCATCATGTTATAGCAAACAAGCAGGACATTATGACTCAATTATCCGGATAATTATACTAAGATCGGATTCACTGGACGCTTGCACTTGTGGTGGCCTCTACTGCTTTGCAGAGCTATTGCCAATGGGTTTCACCCTACCTCACACAAGGTTAGCCCTTAAGCATCTAAGGCCATTATCCTGCCATAGACTAGGGTCTCCCGCTACTCTCACCACTTGGGTCAGTTTGCTCTACATGAGACTCACTGACCCTTTAGAGTTTCGGGATGCGGTCCTTACTTGAATCCATATCTTAATATACACACTACACGCCACCATAAAGTCTCCCCACGAGACTCGTGGAATTACGCCTATCTCACATCAATCTCATGTTTCGTATCTCATAACCACCACTTGTTATCTCAACATTAATTTCTCATGCACATTCTCAACCAACCAAAACAAAATTTCATATATTACTCATGCTAACATACAGATTTCAGTGCATACAACTCATACGACTCATACAACTCATGCAATCACACCATAATCTTGCATGTTCGAGATAAATAGCCACACACAAGGTAAACAGGGATCCAAAACATAAATCTACACTATTCTCGCCTGGGCTAGAAGCCCTCGCCTAAGCTACAACGACTGTCTCGCTTAAGCTAGGCCTTCTCGCCTAGGCGAGACCTAGAACAGTGGCACTCTACGAGCATCTCGCTTGGGCGAGACCAGCTCGCCTGGGCGAGATCACCCTTCGCCCAAAATCAAATCCTTCGCCTGGACGAGGACGCGAGACCCGGGAAAATTAAATAGTTATTTAATTAATTATTTAAATAGGATGGGGTAATGAGAACATTTAAAGTAATAAATGTGAAGAACTATGACGTGGAAAAGTGCTAGCTCATGTGGTTGAGAGTACTTTATTGTGTGTGAGGACTTGGGTTCGAGTCCTATGTGTGTCACTGAGGTGTTATTTAAATTATGCATTTTTGTGTGTTTATATATCGAATGCGTAGGGATGATGATAAATCCTTAAAATTGTAGGAGTCATCATAAAACATATGTTGGTTTAATGGTTTGGCATTGGTTGGTGTGTGCATGGGTATGGGTTCAAACCTTGTTGAGAACCCTAGCAGCCAATGAATAGGTAATTCAGAGGGTTGGACGTAGCATGTGAGGGGGCTTAATTAACCATTAAGCTTTATTTTATTTAAGTTTTTGTTTAGTGGTAAAAAGGGGTAATTAGAGAGGTAGTGAGTAAAGAAAGGGAAGAGAATTAGCAAGATGAGGGATATTGAGACAGGAGTGTGGGCGTTGGGTGGAGAACAGCTGGTGTGGACGCATTGCAGAGAGGAATTGGAGAGGAAGAACGGTGTAAAGGGTGCAAATCAAGAGAGAAGAAGGTTTTTACTTCAAAGCACACTCACCAATTCGAGTTTGGAGCGAGGATAAGAGGTAAGGGGAGTTGCTTTGTGTGTTTTCCTTAGTTATATCTATTACATCGTGTCTCGTGATTAAAATTGCATGTAATCTGTCAGTTTGCGCACTATTTTATCGAAGTTTCTGGGTTTTTCCCAGAAACCGCCTGGCGGTTCAATCCCTACCGTCAGGCGGCACATCAGTGATGAGCATTGTTCTTGTTTTGGCTTGAACCGCCTGGCGGCAATGAATTCCTGCCAAGCGGCGCGACATCGTTCGCGTTTCTTTTGTTGTTTTGATGCTAATTGTACCAGCATTCATGTGGTTTTTATGATTGATGTGAGGGGGTTCTATTTGATGCCTTGTTGGACCAAAATTGATTACCAATTTGGGGAAGGACAAGGTTAAGAGAGGATAGGGGTATGAATCGATTTGGGGGCTACGCATGAGGGTGAAAATAGAGACATTATTATGAATCAAATTGAGAGTAGATAACTAACACGTAGTGCAGGTATGGTTGCACCTTGGTGACTGAAATTAGTAGGAGTGGAAACTGGAAATGGACTGAGCGTGTCATAGGAATGGAGAGTCTCTGCGATTCTGCAGAAAACTGGTGTACCACCCGGCGGCGTGCTGCTTGCCGCCAGGCGATGATGGGGGCAGGTCTGGTTTTGAGTGCTTAAAAGAGGGAGAAAAGAATGGAAGGGAGTAGAAATTGGGCAAGTCATGGTTGTAGACGATTGTTGGTAAAACAGTAAGGGTTAAATACTCTGTAGTATATAATTAAGGAAAATGAATTAAGTGTGAGGATATGCACATGATAGGGTAAGGTTGTAAGAAGGTTAGTTTGGAATAGTAAGGATAAGAGTTTTAATGACAAGTCTCAGGTAAGTGAACCCACTGGTTGGAGTCGCATCGCTGGATTAAGAGATAGTTGGATTAATATTCGGGGTATTACCATGATTGTGTAAAAGGAATTATAAAATTAACTTAGTAGGAAGTGTGGTATTGTGATAGAGCAAGTTGAGTAAAGAATATGGTATGCGAAACTATACTGTGTGGCTTTTATTAAGAGATAAGAGAGCTTACTATATAATGTTGGAAGAAATTGGTGTATAGTAGGTGTGATAGGGAGTTTGGAATGGGGGTTATAGGTACTATAATCCGTCAAGAGGTTGGTTAGGAAACCCAGAGTGAGAGTGGGGTTAACCAAGATTGTCTTGCTACCTTGGAGGGACTAGGGTAGTGTGGGATAAATGGAAAGAGAGATGAAAACATGACTAGTATGGTACTGCCACAGTGCCTGGCGGCTGGACTGGGTGCGCTAGGCGGTAGAAGCCTCAGAAAGGGAGTCTGTAAAGGCTGGCGCCTAGCAGTAAGATGAGATCCGCCAGGCAGACGCGAGACAGCGAGCTTCTGTTGGAGGCCATAGCGCCTGGCGGTGGGACGTGAATCGCCAAGCGGCCTGAACCTGTTTCGCGGATGGTGATTGACATGTGATGATATGAGTGAGGAGGTTCATATCAAGTTACTCTCACGTGGGGATACGAGCGAGGTAGGTTCGTATGTTCCGTGCTCACGTTGAGAGATGCCACGTGCGGGGAGGTACGGGGGCTGGTGGATCACATGTGTTGGACT